>JADMIO010817100.1_pt1 | contig 98561 bp, 90 predicted proteins | sample 8958161 | NCBI WGS metagenome assembly JADMIO01 (sample SAMN16585339, study PRJNA669376) | soil metagenome | isolation source: Crop rotation soil | place: USA: Cullars Rotation, Alabama | collected 2011
CGCCGCCAGCACGCGCCGTGGGTCCGGCAGGCGCCGCGCACGGATTCGGTGTGTTGTTGGCGGGCATCGGGTTGGGACCGCCTCCGCCGAACTGCATCACGATCGGCACAGGCCCGGTGGCGTTGGCCGGCGTCACAAGTGTGAGTCCAATGTTCACCGTGATGGCGGGATACGACGAGTTGTCGACGTGTCCAACCAGCTGCTTCGTGATCACCGGAATGTCGCTGAGCGGCTGTGCGCCGCCGCCGCCGAATCCACCACCGCCGGTCGGCTGACCTTTCTCGCTGCTGACGACCTCCCACTTCACGGCCGGCATGTTCTTCGGAACGCGGCCGTACACTTCGCGATCGAAGAGCTCCTTGATTTCTGCGCGGCGCGCCTTCCACTGTGCGGCCGTCGTTACCTTGCTGCCGTTGTTCATGACGAGCGGGTCGGGCAGGTCCGGGTACGGGTTGGCCGTACGCTCGTCGTAGGTCGCGGCCTGATAGGCGTCAGGACCGGCAGGAAAGCCCGAGATCTTCAGCAGGCGCATCTGTCGATCGTGATCCTGCTGGCTGGTGAGGAGCGCGACCGGCGACTCATTGTCCGCACCAGCCGCAGCTCGAGCGAGCCCGGCGCCGCCGACGGCGAGGGCGAGCAGCGCCAGCGTCCATTGCCGCGAGGTGTGCGATCTGCCTGACATGTTCCGGTCTCCTTTGCCTGCGAGGACCCGCGTGCGAGGAAAGGCACGACCGGGGCCCGGGACGTAACGGTGAAAGCCTATCGCAGAGAGCCGCGTTTTGAGCGATCCATCAGCGGTCCTCGCGCGAAGATGGGGGCGGCGGCGGAACCGACAGAAACTCGACCGGACAACAACCTTGACGACCGCGTCCCGCCACATCAAGATGGCGACGCATTTCCAGGGCTGCGCACGCTCGCCGCGGGAACCGGGCGTGCTGCCAAATCCGAGGAGCCGATGCGTCGACCGCGACGTCTGCATGTCGTAATGCGGTCATGATGGCCTGACGTTTCGATTCCGAGGGCACGTGAGCGCACTCTTGAGGAGCGGAAGGAGCGAGGATGAACGTTGAAACGGCCGTGCGAGCCGCCATCACATGCTTCATCCTGATCCTCCTGGTCATCGTCGTGCTCGGGTGGTCGTGGACTGCTGCGCACCAGCCGCCGCCGCTCATGACGGCGAGTCACATCGTGCTGGCGAGTGCAGCGGGTGCGGGTGTCTTCGCGCTCGTGAAGATCTGGGGAGCACGAGTTCGGTGAACGCTGCGGTGGCCTGATCCGGCAAGGCAAGAACGGCTTCGAGGCGGTCATTGGAGGACGGGTGATGGCGGCGACGACGGGAGCTGTGAAAGTGAAGGCGCACGCGACCTTCATGGAACGTCTGAACTCGGACCAGCACGAAATGGCCCTTCGCGCGTTCATGGCCATCGTGCTGGCGCACTGGATGGAGCATCTGGTGCAGGCGGTCCAGATTTACGTGCTGGGATGGCCGCCGCCCGAGGCGCGCGGAGTGATCGGCTATTTCCTGCCGTGGGTCATCAAGTCCGAGACGCTGCACTACGGCTACGCGGTGGTCATGCTCATCGGCTTGTGGATTCTCAGGAAGGGGTTCACCGGCAAGAGGGATCACTTCTGGTGGACGGTCGCGCTGTCGATTCAGTTCTTTCACCACATCGAGCATGCCATCCTGCAGGCGCAGGCGATCGTCGGACACAACCTGATGGGACGCCCGGTGCCGACGAGCCTGGTGCAGCTGTGGGTCCCGCGCGTGGAACTGCACCTGTTCTACAACACCATCGTGTTCATCCCGATGGTGATCGCGCTCTACCACCACATGTTCCCCGCGGCAGCGGAGACCGTCCGGCCGAAGTGCACGTGCTCCCAGTACGCGCCGTCGCGTACGCTCGCCACGGTGTGACACCGGGCTGCCGGCGGCGTTCACCGCCGGCGACGCGTTTCCAGTCAGCCTGACGTCGCGAGGCGCCGGATGAGCAGCAGCGTCTGATCGTCGAGCTGCGGACCATGTGCGCGGGCACCGGTCAGCAGACGCTCCGCTATCTCGGTAAGAGGACGGTCGCCGTGGGCCGCGAGTACGCTGCGCGCCCAGTCCAGACCTAGCTCGCGCTGCTGCGCATCGAAGACCTCGAGCAGGCCGTCGGTGACGAGCGCGAGCAGATCTCCGGGCTGCCACTCGACGGAGTCGGCCTCGAACGTGGCGCCTGCAAACATGCCGACAGCCAGCTGGGGCGGCGTGATCGCGTCGACCTGACCGCCGCGCACGCGAAGCACGGGATGATGGCCGGCGACGGCGCACTCGATGTGCGTTCCCGAGCTGCGAACGCACGCCACCGTGACGAACGACGCCGACGGCTTGAGCGGCATCAGGATCACGTTCAGTTCGGCGAGAAGCCGCGCCACGCCGACACCCGAGACCATCCGCGCACGAAGCGCGCTCTTGAACATCCCCATCACCAGTCCGGATGCGACGCCGTGTCCCGATACGTCGGCAACGTAGGCGAGCCATCCGCCCTCGTGCTCCACCACGTCGACCAGGTCGCCGCCGACGGTGCCGCTGGCGAACGACCACCCGTACAGCTCGACGTCGCCGATTCGCCGATCGATGGGCGGTACCAGCACGCGATGAAGCTCTCCCGCGAGCTCGATCTCGGTCCGTGCGCGCAGGTAACGTGAGGCCGCGCTGTTGATGAAGTAGATGAACAGGAGATAGCCGCCCATCAGGGCGAGCGTGGCTCCCATGCCGTCGAGGAACAGGCGACCGGCCGGCGCCGCCGGAAGATCGAGCAGCGTGCGACCAATGACGAGCGTGTAGAACGGATAGATCGCGGCGATGACGATGAAAGGTCGCCGACGGCCGGTCATGCGCGTCCACACGAGCGCGACAGGGATGACCGCGAGCAGCACGACGTTTAGCCCCAGCTTCAGCAGGGTGGACCGTCCGCCTGCCATGACGTCGGTGAGCACGCCGAAGGTGGCGAACGTGAGGCCGATGGCGAGCCAGAACGGGATCAGCTGGCGCGCCGGAAGCACTCGAGTCAGCGCAGCAATCGAGCGGTAGCGTCCAGGCGTGGCAGGAACGGCAGGCACTGACGTCGATCCTACGCTGATGTGGCGACTGGGGGTCCGCCGCTACGGCGCGTCGGTCGGCGGCTTGATGATCTGCAGCTGACCCGCGAGTCCCGACGACACCAGCACCTGATTCGTGTTCGAGACAATCACCGCTTCGACGTCGGGGAGCCGCTCGATGAGCGCCATGCCGTCGGCCGGGCCCATGACGAACACGCCGGTGGAGAGCGCGTCTGCGAGCGTGGCGTTCTTCGCCACGATGGTCACGCTGCGGCATCCGCGCGCCGGTTCTCCGGTTCTGGTGTCGATGAGGTGGTGATAGCGGCGCCCATCGCGCATGAAGAAGCGCTCGTAGTCGCCGGACGTGCTGAATGACGAGTCCGACAGCTCGATCGTGGCGAAGTAGTCGCCGGTGGGACCGCGCGGATTCTGGATCGCCAGATGCCAGGGCCGCGGTCCGTGCGTTCCGGCAACGTAGAGATCGCCGCCGAACTGAATCATGAAGTTGTGCAGGCCGTGCGAACGGAAGATCGCGGAGACACGATCGATCGCGTAGCCCTTGCCGATGCCGCCGAGATGCGCTCGCATGCCCGTCCGGGTCAGATACGCGGTGCGCGCGGCCGGATCGATCTTCAGGGCGCGGTAGTCGACGAAGGACAGCCGTGCCTTGATCTGGTCCGGCGACGGAATGTGATTGTCCTGATCGTGATCGAACTTCCAGACGTCGGTGAGCGCCGCGAAGGTGACGTCGAAGGCTCCGCCGGTCCAGTCGCCGATGTCGTGTGCGACTCGCAGCACCTCGATCATCTCCGGGCTGACCGGCACCGCCGCTCGCCCGGCCGCCTCGTTCAGCCGCACGATCTCGCTGCCCGGACGCCACACGCTCATCATCGCCTCGAGGCGTTCGAGCTCCGCGTAGCCCTCCGTGAACGCCTGAAGCGCCGCTGGTTCGTCACTCGTCCACGCGGTGAACTGCGCCTGCGCGCCCATGCTCGGCTGCGTGCGCTCGACCAGATGCGGCTCCGTGATCGCGACGGGCGCAGGGCTGCAGCTGAGGCTGAGAAGCGCCACGATGCAGAGAAGCGCAAGGGTTCGAAGGTTCGAAGGTTCGAGGGTTCGAAGGAACGAAGGTTCGAGGGTTCGCAGCGACGGTGCCGGTCCGTGAATGCGCGAACCCGGACCGTCGAACCGTCGAATCTCGGACATCGAACCGTCGACCCTATTCGCCTTCGATCAGTTTCGGCAGTGCCGATTCACTTCCCGCCGACAGACGACCGATTCGCGAATACGTCGTGAGCTTCTGGCGCGTGTCCTCGATGTCCAGGTTCCTCATCGTCAGCTGCCCGATGCGATCCTGCGGTGAGAAGGCCGACTCGCCTTTCTCCATCGTGAGCCGTTCGGGCTTGTAGGTGAGGTTCGGGCTGGCCGTGTCGAGGATGGAGTAGTCGTTCCCGCGACGCAGTTCGAGCGTGACCTCGCCGGTGATGAGCGGCGCGACCCAGCGCTGGGCGGTCTCACGGAGCATCATCGACTGGGAATCGAACCAGCGTCCCTGGTAGAGCAGGCGGCCGAGCCGGCGTCCGTGATCGCGGTACTGCTCGATGGTGTCCTCGTTGTGGATCCCGGTGATGAGCCGCTCGTAGGCGATGAAGATCAGCGCCATGCCCGGCGCTTCATAGATGCCGCGGCTCTTGGCTTCGATGATGCGGTTCTCGATCTGGTCGCTCATGCCGAGTCCGTGCCGCCCGCCGACGCGATTGGCTTCCTCCATCAGCGCGACCGGGTCGGTAAAGGTCTGTCCGTTCAAGGCCACCGGCTGGCCCTCTTCGAAACGCACGCGAACTTCCTCGGGCTTGACCGTGACGTCCTGCCGCCAGAAGGCGACACCCATGATCGGATCGACGATCCTGATACCGGTGTGGAGCTGCTCCAGATCCTTGGCTTCGTGGGTCGCGCCGAGGAGGTTCGAGTCGGTGGAGTACGCCTTCTCCGTGCTCATCTTGTAGGCGAACCCGTGGCGCTCCATGTACTCGGACATCTCGCGACGGCCGCCGAGCTCGTCGATGAACGCCTGATCGAGCCAGGGCTTGTAGATGCGGAGCGCAGGATTGGCAAGCAGTCCGTAGCGATAGAACCGCTCGATGTCGTTGCCCTTGAACGTGCTGCCGTCGCCCCAGATATGGACGTCGTCCGCTTTCATCGCGAGGACGAGCAGCGTGCCGGTGACGGCACGACCGAGCGGGGTGGTGTTGAAGTACGGGACGCCCGCTGTCGAGACGTGAAAGGCGCCGCACTGCAGGGCAGCGATGCCTTCCTTGACCAGTTGCGGGCGGCAGTCGATCAGCCGCGCGCCTTCCGCACCGTACTCACGCGCACGCCGCGGAATCTCGTCGTAGTCTTTCTCGTCCGGCTGCCCGAGATTCGCGGTATACGCGTACGGAATGGCGCCCTTCCCGCGCATCCAGTGCAGCGCCGCGCTCGTATCGAGTCCACCCGAGAATGCAATGCCGACCCGCTCGCCGACCGGAACCTGCTGGAGGATGTGTCCCATATGAACCTCTGATTGTAGGCCGGCTTCGCTTACGAGTACGTTCGGATACAATCCGCGACACCTCCTTCGCGCTTGCCATTCGTGATCACATGAGTGCACGGCTCGCGTTCTGTCGCAAGTGTGGTCTTCAGCTGACGGCCGACGCGCCCGTCTGCTCGCGCTGCGGCGCGGCTCGTGGTGAGGGGCCGGGCGACGATGCCGCGATGCGCTGGATTCTGCCGGTGGGGCGGTCACCCTGGGCCATTGCCGCCGGATACCTCGGGCTGTTCGCCCTGCTGGTGATTCCGGCGCCGTTCGCGCTGGCCGCCGGCATCATGGCGGTTCGCGACATCAGAGCGAATCCTTCGAAGCACGGCATGGGTCGCGCGATCTTCGGGATTGTGATGGGAGCGATCTTCAGTCTGATCCTCGCGGCGCTGCTGGTCGCGTTCCTCGCGCCGGCGGCGAAGCCTCTGTGAGGAGACGTTCCGGCTAAAGCCGGAACCCACGACTGCTGAAGCCGGAACCCATATCGGCTGGAGTCGGAACCTACGTCATGTCTCGCCGTCAGGCGCGGACGAGTTTCTTTTCGGTGGCGTGATGTTCGTGAAGAAACTCCCGGGCGAGCTTCAGGATCCTCTCCGTGATCTGATCCGGCGAGAGGCTTCCGAATTTCTCCCGGAAGGCGCGCATCGGCATCACCGCCTTGGCCATGGCGCGATGCCCCCCGGCGCTGCCGATGTCTGCAAAGTGCTTGCGGACGAACTCACCCGCATTTCGTGAGTAGCCGAGATTGCGTACCGACATCACCAGGGAGTCGCCGACGATGCCGGCGACGATCGTCCACTTGACGTCTTCGAGCTGCAGGTAGAAGTCGGCCACGTAGGGGATGAAATCGTCTCGCAGCGTGTTGCCGAGAAACGCGCAGAACACCTGCTCTTCCAGCCGCCCGTGCTGCTTGGCGCGAAGCACGTAGTCGAGACGCTCCTCGGTGATCTCGGCGCCTTCCATCTTCCGGATCAAGGCGGCGTCGGCCAGCGGGTACAGATACGAGAACGCCTCGATGTCCACCCGGTTCGCCTGGCGGTTGAAGAAGAGCGTGTCCGACTTGATCGCGTAGAGCATGGCGGTGGCCGTGCGCTCCGAGATGTTGGCGTCCACCGCACGCAGATGTTCCGTCAGGATGGTCGACGTCGATCCGTAGTCGGCGCGGATGTCCTTGTAGACGGCGGTGTAGCCCGGCTGCTCGGGATGGTGATCGATCACCAGGTCGACGCGATCGATGACGCCCGTGAAGTAATGTGGCTGGACATCGACCATGGCGATCCGGTCGAAGTCGTTGAGCTGCGCCGGCGTCACCAGCTCGACGTGGATGTCGAGCAGGTTGGCCATGCGCTGATTCTCGGGCCGCGTCACCCCGTTGAACGCCGCGATCACCGCGGTCTGCTTGGTGCGGCGGAGGACGGTCCGCAGCGCGAGGCCGCTGGCCATCGCATCGGGATCCGGATCGTTGTGAAGCAGGATCAGGATGCGGTCCGCATCGCTGAGGAAACGTTGGTACTGCTGGACTCTCAGGCGGGTGAGCGAGCGGCCGAATTCGGTGAGCAGGGGACCGCCGAAGAGCTCCGGCAGTGCCAGATAGTTCAACTCGGGAAACTGGGCTTTCAGATCCTCCTCACGTTTCCGCGAGTCGGATGTGCCTACTCCGAGCACGTAGACCAGGGTACCGCCCGCGTCCCAGATGGCCTCGAGGATCTTCTTGAGGCTCTTGCGCCCGTTGTCTTCGACGACGACGCAGGTGCCGGGGGTGAGGTCGGCCTTGACGTAAGTGTCGGTGCGCCGCAGATCGCCAGCCGCGACACTGAGCCCGTTGTCGTGGAGGCGGCGGGCGAGCGGCTTGCTCTCGACGAGAAACTCGACTTCGAAGCTGGGCAGCAGGATTTCGTCGAGCATCCTGATGGCCAGCTCTGTCTGGCAGACGGCAAGGCACCTCATGGGCGGCTCACCGGCTCCCTTCCTGGACCCTCGGCATAGCGCGAACCCCGATTATACGCCTCCGCTCGACCCGCGCGTCGGCCGCACTGACGGAACCATGCAGAGTTTGACGCGAGCCGATACACGGATGTTGCCGTCTGGAGGGTCTGCCACCGAATCCTCGAACCCTCATCGTTCGTGGTACGATTTCCCGATCGGCCTGGTCGGTTCGGGCCTTCAGTGTGGTCATGCCATCGGTTCAGGACCGGTTCACGCTCGTCACCGACTTCGAGATCAAGGGCGACCAGGTCCGCGCGATTCCGGAACTGGTCGACGGGCTCGAACGCGGCGACACCCATCAGGTGCTGCTCGGTGTCACCGGGTCTGGCAAGACCTTCACCGTGGCCCGGACGATTGCGCAGGTGAACCGGCCGACGCTGGTCATGGCCCACAACAAGACGCTGGCCGCGCAGCTCTACCAGGAGTTCAAGCGCTTCTTCCCGCACAACGCCGTCGAATACTTCGTCAGCTACTACGACTACTACCAGCCCGAAGCCTACGTGCCGGCCACCGACTCGTACATCGAGAAGGAGGCGACCATCAACGACGAGATCGATCGGATGCGCCTCTCGGCCACGCGCTCGCTCTTCGAGCGCCGCGACGTCATCATTGTCGCCAGCGTCTCCTGCATCTACGGCCTCGGATCGCCGGAGGCGTACTACGGGATGCTGCTGCCGCTCGAGAAGGGACAGCGGATCGCGCGCGACGAGATCCTGCGCAAGCTGGTCGAGATTCAGTACGAGCGCAACGATCTCGAGTTCGGCCGCGGCACGTTCCGGGTGCGCGGCGACATCGTCGAAGTGGTCCCGTCGTACGAGGAGCATGCGCTGCGCATCGGCCTGTTCGGCGACGAGGTCGACGAGCTGGCGTGGTTCGATCCGCTCACGGGAAAGGTGATTCGTCGCGTCGAGCGGGTATCGGTGTTCCCGAAATCGCACTTCGTCACCTCGCGCGATCGCACGAAGGCCGCGGTCGAAACCATCAAGCTGGAGCTCGAGTCGCGGCGCAGCGAGCTGGAATCGGCGGGCAAGCTGCTCGAGGCGCAGCGTCTGCATCAGCGGACGATGTTCGATCTCGAGATGATTCGCGAGATCGGCTACTGTCACGGCATCGAGAACTACGCCCGTCACCTCACCGGACGGCCGCCCGGCGCGCCGCCGCCCACGCTGCTCGACTACCTGCCGGACGACGCGATCGTGGTCGTCGATGAAAGCCATCAGACGGTGCCGCAGATCCGCGGGATGTATCACGGCGACCGCTCGCGCAAGGAGGTCCTCGTGTCGTACGGGTTCCGCCTGCCGTCGGCGCTCGACAACCGGCCGTTGAACTTCGAGGAGTGGGAGCAGCGGGTGCGCCAGGTCATCTTCGTGTCGGCCACGCCCGGCCCCTACGAGCTCGCGAAGGCGGGCGGGGTGATCGTGGAACAGGTGATCCGGCCCACCGGGCTGATGGATCCGCCGATCGAAGTGCGTCCGGTGCGCGGCCAGGTCGACGACCTGCTCACGGAGATTCGCAGTCGCGTGGAAGAGCGCCAGCGGGTGCTGGTCACGACGCTGACCAAGCGGATGGCCGAGGATCTGACGACGTACTATCAGGAGCTCGGGGTGAAGGTGCGGTATCTCCACTCGGATATCGACACGCTCGAGCGTGTGGAGATCCTGCGCGACCTGCGGCGCGGGGCCTTCGACGTGCTGGTCGGGATCAACCTGCTGCGGGAAGGGCTGGATCTCCCGGAAGTGTCGCTGGTGGCGATTCTCGACGCGGACAAGGAGGGGTTTCTGAGGTCAGCCGGCTCGCTCATCCAGACATCCGGTCGCGCCGCGCGCCATGTGGACGGTCGTGTGATCATGTATGCGGATACGATGACCGATTCGATGCGGTCCGCCATCTCAGAAACCGGACGCCGCCGGGCTTTGCAGGCGGCGTACAACGAGGAGCATGGGATCACGCCTGAATCAGTGGTGCGCCACATCGATGAAGTGCTCTCCAGCGTGTACGAACGCGACTACACCTCACCCGCGCCCGCGCGCGATTCCCGCGAGGTGTTTCACACCCAGGCTGAGCTCGACGCCGAGATCGCGCGGCTCAACCTGGAAATGAAGTCGGCGGCGGCCAACCTCGACTTCGAACGGGCAGCGACGGTCCGCGACCGGCTGAAGGCGCTGCGCACGCGCGACCTCGGTTTCGACGGTCTCGCGGCCGGCCGGTAGCGGTAGCCAACGTCGTGCAAAACTGGCTGAAAAACGCCGTCTTCGACGTGCAGGAGTACGCCCTGCTGCAGGTCGCCACCTTCAAGGCGATCTTCAGCCGGCCGTACTACTTCCGCGACGTCGTCGAGCAGTTCGAATCCATCGGCATCGGGTCGCTGACCGTGGTGCTGCTCGCCGGGTTCTTCACCGGGGCGGTCCTGGCGCTGCAGACCGGGATCACGCTCGATCAGTTCGGTGCACGCCCCTTCGTCGGCCGGCTGGTGAGCGCCTCGATGGTCAAGGAGCTGGGGCCCGTGCTCACCGGCCTGATGCTCGCGGGACGCATCGGTTCCGGCATCGCCGCGGAGCTCGGCTCCATGGTGGTGACCGATCAGATCAACGCCTTGCGCACGCTCGGCACCGATCCGGTGCGCAAGCTGGTGGTTCCCCGCGTGCTGGCCGGGTTCTTCATGACGCCGGTCCTCACGGTGATTGCCAATACCGTCGGGATCATCGGCGGCTGGCTGATTGCGGTCACGCAGTTGCGTGTGGCCGGCAGCCTGTACTGGACGTCGGTCGTCGACGGGCTTTATCTCCAGGACGCCTGGATGGGTCTCATCAAGCCGTTCTGTCTGGGCTATGCGATTGTGACCATCGGCTGTCACGTCGGCCTGCGGACGAAGGGTGGCACGCAGGGCGTGGGACGCGCGACGACCAACGCCGTGGTGGCGGCATCGGTGGCGGTGATTGCCGTGGACCTGTTCGTGACGCAGCTCTTGATCGCGTTGTTGTATTAGACGATGCCCGAGACCATCTCTCAGGACGCGGCGACTGCGCGACCGGCACACCGCGATGAGCCGGTGCTGGCGCTCGAGCGCGTCTCCCTGGCGTTCGACGACAAGGTGATCCTCGAGGACGTCAGCTTCACCCTGCTGCGTGGCCACACGAAGCTCATTCTCGGCGCCAGCGGATCGGGGAAGTCGACGATCCTGAAATTGATCACCGGCCTGCTCAAGCCGGACGGCGGGCAGATCTGGGTCAACGGCGAGCGCGTCGATACGATGACCGAGACCGAGATGATGAAGGTGCGCGCGGATCTCGGGATGGTCTTCCAGGAGGGTGCGCTCTTCGACTCGCTGACGGTGGCGCAGAACGTCGGCTACAAGCTCACCGAGGAGATGGGCTGGGACGACGACAAGACGTACGCGCGGGTGGAAGAGGTGCTCGGCTTCGTCTCGCTCGGCGAGTTCATCGACCGGATGCCGTCGGAGCTCTCGGGCGGTCAGCGGCGGCGTGTGGCGATTGCCCGCGCGCTCGCAGCACGGCCGGGGATTCTGCTCTACGACGAGGCGACGACCGGCCTGGATCCGATCACCGCCACGAGCATCGATGAGGAGATGACCAAGCTGCGCGATCTGGAGCAGGTCAGCTCGATCATCGTGACGCATCAGCTGCGTGACGCGTTCTTCGTGGCGGAACACGAGGCGCGGCGCCACAACGGGCGCATCGAGATTCACAAGGCGGATGCGGCCAAGTGCGACGAGGCCGAGTTCATCATGTTGAAGGACGGCCTCATCTGCTTCGAAGGCAACGCCGCGGAGCTCCGGGCCGCGACCGATCCGTACATTCGCAACTTCCTGTCCTAGAGAGGACGACGATGCCGCGCACGCGCTCGCTTGCCTGGGCCGAACTGAAGGTCGGCCTGATCACCATCTTCGCCGTCTTCATGACGGCGATGCTGATCTTCTTTCTGAGCGGACAGGGCGGATTTCCATGGCAGCAGTACCGGCTGCACACCGTGTTCGACAACATTGCCGGGCTGAAGACCGGCGCTCCGGTGCGCGTCGCCGGCCTCGAGGTGGGCAAGGTCGACGAGCTGCAGTTCACCCCCGGCAGCGATCGGGTGAACGTGATTCTGAAAGTGCGGAAGGAGATGCAGCCGCGCATCACGTCCACCTCCGTGGCGTCGCTCGGCTCGATTTCGCTGCTTGGCGAAGCGGCAGTCGACATCACGTCGTCGACGAAAGGAACGCCGATTCCCGAGGGCGGCGAGGTGCCGTCCGGTAAGGCGGCGGGGTCGTTGACCGATGTCGCCACGCAGGCGTCGGCCGGCATCGACGAGCTCACCGGACTGATCAAGGACATGCGGGCTGGCAAAGGCACGCTGGGACAGCTGGTGGCCAACGACCAGATTGCGATGGAAACGCAGGCGCTCCTGGCGTCGCTGAACGACGTGACACGCCGGATTGGCAGCGGGCGCGGCAGCGTGGGGCGGCTGCTGAACGACCCTGCCGCCGCGCAGGCGCTCGAAGCGTCGCTCAAGAACCTGCAGGAAATCACGGGCAAGATCCAGCGCGGGGAGGGCAGCCTCGGGAAACTGATGAACGACGATCAGTTCGCCACCTCGCTGACCGGCGTCACCACCAGTCTCAACGAGGTGATGGCGAAGATGAACCGCGGTGACGGCACGCTCGGCCAGCTGGCGAACAATCGCGAGCTCTTCGACCGGCTGAATGCGATGTCGGCGTCAGCGGGGTCGCTGACGGGTCGTCTCGACACTCTGGTCGCCAACCTGAATCAGGGCGAGGGCACCGTGGGAATGGCGCTCAAGGACAAGCAGTTGTATGAGAACATGAACGCGGCCGTGGTCGAGCTGCGGGGCACGCTTCAGGATGCCCGTTCGTTGCTGGCGGCCATCCAGAAGGACCCGAGGAAGTATCTCAACATCAGGGTCAGCCTCTTCTGACGTAGAAGCGGAATGGCCACAACGAGGCAGGCGATGGCGAAGGAACACGAGTCTTCTGCGGGAAGCGTCTTGCTGGCGTTCATCGCGGGCGCGGCGGTCGGCGCCGCTGTGGCGCTGCTGTTTGCCCCGGCGAGCGGGGAAGAGACGCGCGAGTATCTCGGCCAGCGCGCGCGCGAAGGGCGCGATCGCGCCGGCGAAGTGGCGCGACAGGGGCGCGAAATGGCCAGCGAGGCGGCCCGGCAGGGTCGCGAGATGCTGAACCGCCAGCGCGACAGCATCGCCAGCGCCTTCGATCGCGTGCGCGAACGCAGCGGCGCGCCGGGCACTTCGGACGTCTAGGTGGCTCAGCTCGCTGCACGTCTCAAAGGAAACTGCGCCAGGGCGGGCAGTCATGAGGTGTAGGGCACACCAGCGACCCTCGATCGGTCTTACACTGGATTGACGTCTCATCGGCCCGGTGGTACAAGGTCCCGGGATCGACCTCAAAGGGGGAAGCCGTGTCAGCTCTCCGACCGACCGGCGGCGTTGCAGCAGCCCTGTTGCTGCTGGTATCGACCGCCACGACATTCGCTCAGCGCGGCTCCGCGCCCGGGGCAGCCGCTTCGTCCTCGCAGGCCGCCAGGCCCGGTGTGGTGGAGTCACATTCCGCACCGCTCGTGGGTGAGCTGACGAAGCTGCTCACGTCGCAACATCTCGAGAGCATCGCATCGCCCGACACGATGCCTGATGCGTACGTCGGGGCGCTCTACATCCCGGGATCGCAGCTGCTCGTCATCCGGGCGAAATACACCGGCAAGGATCGGATGGAGTTCTATCTCCTGAACAAGATGTACAAGGAGGCCTATCTCGATCTGAACAGCGCCTCCGAGGCGTCGACGCGGATGCTCATTTCCGACCTGGGTGCCAACGGGCTGCAGTTCAAGAACGAGAAGGATCAGCCGTTCGACATGGTGAGTCACGCTGGGAAGGACATGTCGTTCGACGGCAAGTGGGGCGGCAAGGAAAACCCGTCGAAAGAAGACTACGCCAAGGCATTCGAGAGCACTGACGAACAGTACACGCAGATGCTGCAGGTGCTCATCTCGGCGCTCAAGAAGAACAGCGAGTAGGCGCGATCCGCGCCGAAGTGCTCGCGCGAGAAGCCGGAACGGGCAGCTTTCGAGCTGCCCGTTCCGTCGTACGGCTGCCGCCATTCCCGCCGACGCCGGGTTCTACGCTAGAGTGACGGGCAGTGGCCATGCCCCCCAGACGCCTGTCGATGCTGCGGTCCTACACGCCGGCCGACGCGATCACGCTCGCCAACGCCAGCTGCGGAACGATTTCCATCTTCCTCTGCCTGGCCTACATCGAGGACCGCCGCAACCCGCAACTGTGGGCGGCGTTCGTGCTGCCCTGGGCTGCGCTCGTGTTCGATGTGATGGACGGTTACGTCGCGCGACTCTACCCGCGGCGGCAGTCGGCCATCGGCGGCGACCTCGATTCCCTCGCGGATATCGTGTCGTTCGGTGTGGCGCCGGCGGTGCTCGGCTACACGCTGGGGCTGCGCGGGTTGTGGGACGTCGTCTGTCTGACCTGGTTCGTCTGCTGCGGCATCAGCCGTCTCGCGCGCTTCAATGCCACGGCCGCGGCGCTGACGAACGTCGACACGGGGAAGGTCCGCTACTTCGAGGGTACGCCGATCCCGACGAGCGTGCTGATCATCCTTGGCCTCGCCTGGCTCTATCATCAGTCGCTGACCGGACCCGATCTCTGGCTCGGATCATGGGAGGTGGCCGACAAGGTGTTCCATCCGCTCAGTGCCGTCTACGTGGTGAGCGGCAGCCTGATGATCAGCACGATCAGGATCCCCAAGCCGTAATGGGTCCGGCTTCAGCGGACGGGAAGCATGTGACCACCGCCAGAGAGGCCAGCCAGAGCGCTCCTATCGTCACGCGCGTCGTCATCGCAACCCTCTCCGTGCTTTGACGCCTGTGGGAGGCGGATGGCCGGAAGCTGTGGTGACGGAGTCGTGGCTCAAACCGTATTCGATTTCGAACCAAGTGTGCGGCCGGCTGTGGCCCTTGAAGAGATCGGTGGACTCGCGTGGCTCGCCAACCGTAGCTCGCGAGTCGTTGGCAGGTCCACCTTCGCCCTGCGGGCCAGGCGGACAATTTTCGCGCGGCCTGCGTGAGCGAAAATTGGTGGGCGCGGGTGGAATCGAACCACCGACCCCCCGCGTGTGAAGCCAACCGGGATCTTTGAGGACCATAGCCGACCCTGGAAAACCGGGGTCGGCTTTCTCACCTGAGGGTTGTCCAAACCCGATCTTGGTTCCGTGTCACGGAAAAACTTGCACACGGGTTGCACACCGGGCTGCGACCTGGGCTGTCACCCGGCTGGGCGAGAATGGCCTCGTGATCCTCGAACCCGAGCTCATCCCCCGACCGCTCGAACGTCGCAACGCACACGGCCTTCCAGGCTGGAAGGCGGTCAGCGCAGACGTTGTGCGAACGGCGGGGGGACAGTGCGCGATCTGTCGAACAGCCTGTGATCGCCTGCACTGTCACGAACGGTGGGCGTACGACGAGCCGCAGGCACTTGCGACGGTGACGGCGCTGGTGGCGGTGTGTGGTGCGTGCCATGAAGTGCTGCACATGGGGAGAGCCGAGCAACAGGGACGCCTGAACACCGCCGTGGAGCACTTCGCACGTGTGAACCAATGCAGCATCTCGGTTGCCCTCCGCGTGTACGCGCGAGCGAGGCGGACCCGCTCAGGGCGAAATCGGATCACGAACTGGAGGATCTCGGTCTCCCAAGAACTGATGGTGAAGTACCCCGCCCTCGCGGCATTGACCCCGAAGGTACAGCCGCTGCCATTGTTCGATTAGCCTTCAACAGTCACCCAGTCTCGCGCGGGAAGCGTTGCGGCTGGTATCGTATGTCATCCCCCGACAAGGTACCGATTGCTGCGGAGCGATTAGATGCGTTTCGTGCCGGAAGGTCCGAGCATCCCCGAGGAACTTCTCGAACAGTGTGACAACGGCAACGTCGTGTTCCTCTGCGGCGCGGGTGTGTCGCGTCCGGCGGGACTCCCCACCTTTCCTGAGTTGACGAGGGACGTGGGGATTGCCCTCGGCGCGACTGATCACCCCGACATCAGGCGACTTGTTGAGAATCCCGCCGATCAGGTCGAACTCGATCAGGTCTTCAGCTTCCTGCAAAACGAGTATGGGTGGGATGAGGTTGAGCGGGAAGCTACACGCTTGCTACGGACGCCACGGCGAGCCGACGTACAGACCCATTCCATCGTGCTGCGGTTATCGAGAAGCGCGGTCGGCCAGCCCCAGGTCGTCACAACCAATTTCGACCTTCTATTCGAGAAGGCGGCGCGTCGCACCCGTTTCCACGTTGGCCCATCCCTCCCGGACCTTGCCAGCACACGGTCGTTCAACGGGATCGTGTACCTGCACGGCCGATGTGCTCACAGACCCGACCATCAGCAGGACCATCCACGGCTGATCCTCAGTAGTTCTGATCTGGGCCGCGCCTACCTCGCGGAAGGCTGGGCGACGCGATTTGTGAGGGACCTGCTGGAGACGTACTACATCGTCCTTCTCGGTTATCGGGCGTCCGACCCGCCGGTGAAGTACTTGTTGGAGGGGCTTCGATCTCGCAGGCGACAGACCGCCGCCAACATTTTCGCGTTCGATAGCGGCCCCTCGGACGTGGTGACGGCTCATTGGCGAGAGATGGGTGTGCAGGCATTGCCTTTCGTTAAGGTGAACGGTAGCCATGCCCCGCTGTGGGACACGCTGAGAGCGTGGGCTACCCGTCGCGACGATCCAGACGCTTGGCGGCGCTCGGTGATCGATCTCGCGCAGCGGGGTCCAAGGGACCTTCAGGCACACGAACGCGGGCAGGTGGCGTCGTTGGTGCGCGGCATCGACGGCGCCATTGCCTTTGCCCATGCGACTCCGCCCCCTCCCGCGGAGTGGTTGTGCGTCTTTGACAGACTGATCAGGTACGGTGAGCCGCAGCGTGCGTTCGATGGCACCAGCACCGATCCCCTGGAGAGATATGGTCTCGACGACGATCCTCCCCGAGAGGAAGAGCAATCCAAAGACGAGGACAAGGAGCCGCCGGGGGAGGATCTCTTACGGTTCTCGCCCGCGGATGAACGAACCGACCGATACAACCGGCTCGCCATCTACACACGATTGGTCTGGCAATCGCTCCCGCCCCGCTTGACACGTCTGTCAGGGTGGATCGCCGGGGTTGCAGACGACCCGACGACCATCTGGTGGGCCGGTGGCTACGCCGTATTGCAGCCCCAATTGACTCGGGCCATTCAGTGGCATCTCGAACACCGGATTCCCACCGACCATTTTTCGCAGCGGGTGTGGACGTTGCTCTTTGAGCGACTGAAGCACTCACCAGACCGCAACGACCACGGATGGTTTGGGTTCACCCAAATGGTCAAGAAAGTCGGATGGACCAGTGCCGCTTTCCGCGAGTTGGAACGAGCGATCCAACCGAACCTTGGCGCAAAGAGATCCGGGGACTATCCCCCTGAAGCGAAGCCGGCGTACGAGCTCGACGAACTCGTGGACTTCGAGGTGGTCTTTCCTGCGAACGACGATGACGACGAAGTCGAGATTCCCGATCCACAGCTTCCAGCGGTCTTTGAAATCGCAAGACGGGCGCTGGAACGGGGCGCCATCCTGTTGGCGGACATCGAGACAGGGTACTGGAGAACCACCACGCTCCTGCCCGAGGATCAGCCGGGCGACGTCTATCACAATGCCGCCTCAAAGTTTCATCAGTGGGTAAAGAGGCTGTTTGATCGCCTCTCGGTCCTGAATCCCGACATGGCCCGCGCCGAGATCCTGCGGTGGCCGGAGAACGACAGGTACTTCTTCAACAAGCTGAAGATCTACGCGTGGATGAAGCGTGAGCTCGTTCCGGCCGCGGAGGTTGCCGAGCATCTCGCGCACCTGTCAGACGACACCTTTTGGGACGAGCACCATCGTCGGGAACTGCTACACACGTTGGTGGCGCGTTGGAGCGATTTCGGTGCGACCGAACGGACGGCAATGGAACAGCGGCTACTTGCCGGCGACCCGACCTGGCCCGCAGAAACGCCCGAGGAGTTCAGGATCAGGACGCAGAGGTACGCCGCCACCGCGTTCGGTTGGCTCCTCCGCCAAGGCTGCGAACTCTCTGAGGAGATTCAGCAACTCCTGCCCGAGCTTCGCAAGGCGGACCCGTCATGGGCTCCGGTACACGAGCAGTTTGCAGATCAAAGCTTGGACACACGCGCGAGCTCAGTCGCCACAGATACCGATCCAGGAGCCCTTCTGGCGCTTCCGATTTCGGAGATCATCCCGGCTGTTCGCCGTTTGTCGGGAAGGGACTACGACCGCTTCGTCGAACGCGCGCCGCTTCGTGGGCTCATTCAACATTCTCCGCGCCGAGTGCTGGCGGCGTTACGGTGGGCAAATCGGCGGGGTGACGCCGCTGCCGAGATCTGGGGCACGCTCTTATCGTTCTGGCCCGCGGGATCGAGTTCGAGGCTTTTGGTGGTTTGCGCGGGACGGCTAACTGGTCTCGACGCGTCAGCGATCAGTCAAATGCGCCATGCCGTGGCGCGATGGTTCAAGGAATGCGGTCCTCCTCTGGCTGCGACGCATCCGCACGTCGCATTCGCGCTCTTCGATCACATTGCTGGTGCGCTCGAACAGTCTGGCGAGGAGGCGACTCGAAGCACACTTGGAGATGTGACTGTCGGGGGAAAGGCCCAGCGTCGGTCCAGGCACACGTACGACCACACTATCAACGGGCCGGTAGGTCAGATCACAGACGGTCTGAGATTGATCTTGATCGGCCGCAAGTTGCCGGGCGGAAGTGGCATCCCCGCGGACATCGCAACGCGCCTGGAACGGCTGCTGCGTATGCCCGGAGAGGGGGCAGCGCACGCGGCTTCCGAGATCGCGCTGGAGATCCGGTGGCTGTACTACCTGGATTCCACCTGGGTTCGTGCTCACGTCCTACCGATGTTGGCGCCTGCTCACGCCTTGGCCGAGCCAGCCTGGAACGGGTTACTCCACGGACAGGACGTTCCGCAGCCGGAGTTGTTCGGTCTACTGAAGCCACATTTTCTTGAAGCCTTCACCGTCGCCTCCCAGTGGCGTTGGGATCGAGACACTGCCCACAACAAGCTGGTTGAAGTGCTGCTCGTCGCGTGCTACTGGAAGAGGAACGACCGCCGCTATGTAAGTCTCGGAGAGGCACGGACGGCGCTGAAGCTGGTCGATGACAGTGCGCGAGCTCACGCCGTCTGGTACCTGGCTACGAACAGCCATGAAATGACCTGGGCCAAGTTTGGTCAACGATTCTTCGCGGAAGCGTGGCCCCGCGAGCTCCGTTTCAGATCTCCGGCGGTGTCGCGGCAACTCGCATTCTTGGCGGAGCAGTCCGGCGACGACTTCCCCAAAGTCGTTGCCGCCATATCGCGGCTGTTGGTCCCGGCGAGCCGACTCGACACGATGGTGCACCAAGCAAAACGAGGTGGCGACAAGTCGCCGGCGGCTCGCTTCCCTGAAGCAACGATGGCGCTCTTGGATCGCCTCACTGCAGACGATCCCAGATCCATCCCGTGGGAGCTTCGGGCGGTGCTGCACGCCATCGCCGAGGGCAGACCAGAACTGCGAGCAGATCACCGCTGGAAGCGGCTGAACCGGATCGCCAACCGGGCGTAGAGTTCCGCGCCACCGTGCCCCGCACCAGCCGGGTGCAGCAGCACTCAAATGTCCGCCCCGCCATGTCCGCCCCCAATCTGTACGCCTGGGCCGGCGATGACGCGAAAACACCGCGCCAATCGGCGAGCGCATGAGCTCAGCTGTTGATCGTGTACTGAAATGTCCGCTTTTCGACTGTCCCACTGTCCCCGCGTACCCACTGGGGGCCGTTGAATCGGCGCTGATCCGGTGGCTACACCCCGCCCCCGCCAAACACTTTTACACACCCCGCCCGCTGACCACCCTCACGCGCAACCACTGGATCTTCACGTCCCCCAGCGACGCCGCGACCGTCGTACGATCAGTGGAGAGGATCACGACCGTGGCATCGCTTCCGTTTCGAGGACCAACCATCGGCGCAACCAGCGCCCCATCGCTCGGCGGCATGATGCCCGCGAGTACCGGCGCGATGACCGCGCAGCAGTACAGCGCCCAACTCAGTGCCATCGGGGATCAGGTCAAGCAGTACGGGTACAACGGGCCGGCGTTCTCAGGCACTGGCGCACCCGAAGGATTCTTCGAGGGCAAGTACAACTCCGGCACACCGGGCACTGTGGGCTGGGGCGGTGAAGCTGCCGAGAAGGCGACGAACGAGTACCACTATGGTGGACTCGGCGGCGATGGCGCGAAGATCCCCGGCGTGTCGTTTACCGGTGGCGGTGGTCGCAGTGGTGGCGGCGGATACGCGGGCTCCGGTGGCGGCGGTGCACCATCTGGTGGCGGCAGCGGGTACTCGTTCAACAACTCGATCACGAATAACTACTCGACGCAGCCCACCCCCGCGAGCTCATCACCGAACCCCGGCCCCGCCATCAGTGGATTCGCACAAGCTGCAGGACTACCAGAGCCGATGATGGGACCGGGTTTCGCGTCCTCGGGTACTCCCGGCAATCTGAATCCACGGCTCGGGACGCGGAGCTCCACGCAGCGTCAGTCACTCACTGCATCAGGCGTGAGGTACTAACCCTCACCGCTCCTCCGGCGCGTTCCAGTTGCGGAACCGCTCCAGCGTGTCCAAATTCCCCAGAAGCTCGCGGGCGCGTTCCAGCCGACGGCGAAACTGTTCCCGGGAATCGGCGTCCAGCCCATTGGCTCTGCGTTCGGCGTCCATGAAAAAGTCCTCCACCTGTCGCGCGAACGCCCAAGCATCTACGATAGAGATCAGCGTTCGACGGCTCCGGCGAATGGCCCGACGTTGGCGCTGTGCCTCCGCCTTCTCCGCCGCGATGCGAGCCTCCTCGGCCTCTCGCCGCTGGTACTCTTCCCATTCGAGTCGACGTTGCTCGGCCTCTCGTTCCTCGATTTCCGTCCGTTCCTGAATCTGTTTCGCGAGATCGGGGGCCGCCAGCTTCAACGCCCTAACGATCTTCTTCGCCAGATCGGGAAGCCCCTCCGGTGTCTCAGCGTGCCACGTCTGCTGCCACTCGCCGTACGAATGGGCGCAGTACGCCCGCACCGCCAGCTGTCCACTGGGCATCTCCTCCTCATGAACGTACTCACCCGGGTACCGCCGCTTCTTCGGCGCCTTGACGCGGACGTAGGTGCGGAAGTCTTTGCCGGATTCCGCCTCCACCCGCTCGGCGGGCTCGTACACCGTCAGCCCGAACGCGATGTCGTTCACCATGACGATGGTGGGGCTGCTCGGTGCCCACGTGTCCTGGTTCCAGAAACTCTTTTCGGATTGCACGAGGCGGTGATCGAGATCCATCCGTCGCAGGAGATGCTCGTTCGGCGCGAACCCGACCGGGCACCGCGCGTCCTCAATCTGTAGGAATAGCTCACTCGCGGCGTCGAGAGCACGGGGCAGTAGATCCTTCGAGATATACAGGTCGGGCAGCTTGCGCCGGTACGGCCGGAGGTAGCCCACCCGCGACAGGTGCGTCCGGAGAAACTCTCCTTCGATTCCCGCAATGATCGGGTGTCGCGACGGTCGGGGCGTCCATGCGGAACGTGGACGGAGTACCGCCAACTTCACGCGTTCCTTGGGCCGATGCTCCGGCAGCCCAGCGCCCGGTTCCCACTCCGTGGGTATCCCAGCTGGCGCGTCGGGCAGAGGCGGGCGTTTCACCTTGTGCCCATGTTCGAGCTTCGCCCAGTACCCGCGCTCGGGCCGCGGGATGTCGAGCGCGGTGCAGACGCGTGCGAGATAGCTCGAAGAAACGTTGTACTGAATCGCGACCTTGGTCATAGGCTCGCGCCAAACCTGATCGTACAACTCGGTTCCTGACACAGCGGAAACCGTCATCGCCCTACTCCATGCGGTATGAGAGCATGATGCGATATGGCGGCTCAACGCGGCTACACAGCCGACTTCATCGAACGAAAGCTTGGCGTGGCGAAGGCCCTAAACGATGGTGGGTGCGGTGGTGACTACGCCGATGCCTGCCTGATTATCGCAACCTTGATTAGCGGCGTCGCAGCTGACATCTGGCCAGGCGAAAATATCGACCGCAAGCGATTCATCGAGGTGTGGGTTAAGCACGCCGAACCCGCACTGCGTCCGAATCGAGTGAGTTTGTCGCTACTCGTGCGACGACTGCGCAAACATCATCGTACCAGCGAAGCGCAGGCCGTGGAGGCGATGCGACCCGCCGCGTTCAAGGGTGCTAATGCCTATCGCTTGCTAACTGGCGACGACGATGCCGACGTACAAGAGGTGCGGACGCAGTGCGCCAGCATTTCAGAGGAGTTCGTTAGGAACCGAACTTATCCAGTCATCTTCTACGAGCACGTTCGATCAGATCTGGTGCATGAGAACCACTTCGGAGCTCGCGTGAGTGGCGCTGCCATGGTGAGCGGCTCGTCGGCAATCAGCTACGCCAACAAGTCGGACCTGAACGCACTAGGAGATCCTCCGCAGCGGCTCATTCATTTCCACATGCCGTGGCTGATCGAAGTCGCCCGTTCCATCGCAACGAACGCCCAGGTGGACGTCGCAACGCCGCCGCAGGTGCCTGCAAAGTGGTGGGCACCAACCAAGGCAGCAGTGTGAATTGGGTGCTCATGCTGGAGCGTCATTCATCGCAGGTGGCAGCACAGCCATCACACGGTCGTAGACGCTGCGATACGCTTCAGCGTCCGGTTCATCGTTCCCAACGTCGACTTGGAGTACCTGTTCGACTGCGGCTTTGGTGAACTGGTCGAAGTCTACCGGCGACATCACTTCTCGGAGTGCGTTGCGTAGGTTGTCACGACGCTCGACTAAAAGCCGCCGCGGCTCAGCGGCGTCAACCATCCTGAGCCCGAGCTCCACTCTGAACAGCGTGTACAGCAGAACGAAGGGCGACAGGGGATCCTGAGCATCCAGCTGCGGAACGTGAACCGGAAGGTAGTAGTGCGTCAGGCGCTCCTGAACATAGACGTGCCAACGTTGAGGATAGTGCGCCCGCAGATAGTAATCAGCCCCAACCTCCTGAACGAACATCAGTAAGAGAAGGGCGATGTATCTGCGTCGGTGGAAGAACTCCCCCTCCTCGACAGGGAGCCGACGTGCCTGAATGAGTACCTGAAAGTTGGCTCGTAGCCGTCCTCTAAACAGGCGCAAGTGGATAGCTTCGTGGAGAAGCAGGTGCAATTGTGTTTGATGCGGCTCTTGAAAAAACGTCGTCGCGAGGCAAATACGAGCGGTTTCTGGAAGCGTCCTCAGCCCAGGCTCCCAGTTCGCGCTGGCGAACATGCCTGGCAACCAGTCACAAAAACGCCTGGTGTCTTCGATTCGTGCCTCTCCGTCGTATTGAAACGGAAGATCGACCAGTTCGCCGAGCTCGGCCCACCGGTCTAGCGTCTCATCGTCGTTGCGGGGATCCTGACAACATAGTTCGAGGTTCATCACTCCGCCCTAGTCGTTCCGGCTGCGTGGTGGAGGTGGGTGCTCACCTGGTTTCCAGAGCGCACCAGGTGCCGGCGGCAAGCCCTGACGGTCACGAATCAGCGCAATGATGGGAAAACGGTGCCCGGCCACTTCTCGCGGTTTGCCTGCGTGATCCCCGGCGAGAATCTCCCACCAGTTGCGACGTGTTTTAAGTTCGTTCTCGCGCCACGTCGCGATGATGCGCTCCCTCTTGTCTGCGATGTCGCGGTACCCGTTCTGGCGCAGCCACAGGTCCAGTGTGTCGCCGCCGAGTTCAGGCAAATTCAGCTGGCTTCTTGAAGGTCGGGAACCTTCTTCCGTTCCCTTACTACTTGCTCGCGTGCCGCGATCACCATCACGTTCGAGGACATATAGGCGGTCCCCTTCCGGCGCAGACTCCAGAAACCAGATTTCGTCCTCGCCATGAATACCGAGGATTACGCTCTCGACGAAGAAGGCAATGAACAGCCGGCGAGCGACATCGACATGGTGTGCAATACCATCCGCGCTCGGAGCCAACGCGCCGATGTCGAATGTTGCGCCGTGAGCCTGTTTGCTCTCGGGAATCGGCAAGATGAACCGGACGACCGCAGTCGTCTCGTCCACTAAATACCGATGGCGGTCAGCGAGCACACGAGCGGCTTCCTCGTACGTCATCAGTGGTGCCGCACGGAAACGGCCGTTGACTTGCCCAATGGAGTAGCCGCCAAGGAGCGACCCTACGCGATCAACAACGCGGCGAAAGTACGCGTCGTCACTCTCGCGCTCTTGTGCTGGAATGATGCGGGATAACTCCTCCCGTCCGATCTCTCTGGCCCGCATGTCGAGCGTTTCCCGGTAGAACAACTCGTCCAGCGCCTCACGAAGTCGACGCTCGTTGGTCAGCGGTAGCAGGAACTCATAGCGAACCGTCGCATGGACCACGACCCGTTGAAATCGCGCAACCGTCTTTCGCGATTGGCCGACGATTTCAGCAAAGTCGTCCTCGGTTAGTCGCAGGAACCCGTGCTTGATGGTGAACGGCGCCTTGGACGATATGTAGGACTTGAAGTGCTTCGACTTATAAGCGTCGAACGCGGATCGTTTCCACCCGGCGACTTGCTCCAAGTCGGCCGCGGTGAAAGTCGTACCGTCGCGTGCCTTCTGCCGAAAGAACCGATAAGCAGCACGCTGCGCTTCGTTAAGAGCCACTCTCACTGCCTCCAGCTGAGTTTTAGTGTAGGCGCCGAGCTCATTAGGGGCAAGCAAACGCTGCCACGGAGGGCATCAGCCTCGCCCGCCTCGCCCGCAGAAACCTCGCCTCTGACTCACCTCGCCTCGCATCACGAATGACGACAGCAGCGTGATCGCTGCGCCTCTGCGTGTCGAGTCAGCGCGTTTCGTGATCGGCATGGAGTGAGCACTGGTGCTGATGTCGATCCGCATCGCCCCGCATCTTTGCAGCACCAACCACCGCGTGGTGTGGGGTGATTCACTCGCGCGAAATCAGAACAATGTTCCGTGTGATCGCAGACATCAGAGAGCACTGATGATCAGATCGCGCCGCGACACCACAGTAGATCACAAGGCCGGCAGATTGCAGGAGTACTGATCAAAAGAAACGGAGCACCGGAGTGCTGGTAACACGCCGATGCCCCTAACCGACAACCAAGTCTGAATTGGCTGACGGCTCCTGCCATCGTATCGCAGCAGCATCAGCCCTCCCGAACGGAGGGACACATGGCCCGACACGAATCACCGCGGGGAACTTCCGCCGCTCCACTCACCCCTACGATCTCCTTCGCGGATCTCCTGCGCTCCGCCGTCACCGAGCCGGGGATCATCTCCGTCGCGTATCGCCAGTTCCACACGTACTCAGTCGGCAACCAGCTACTCGCCTGGGCGCAGTGCCTCGAACGCGGGATTGCACCGGGGCCGATGGCGACGTTCCAGCGATGGAAGGAGCTCGGGCGGTATGTCCGCAAGGGATCGAAGGCGTTGGTGCTGTGTATGCCGGTCACGGTGAAGCGTCGCGGGGCGGAGGGTGCTGAGGCACAGAGTAGCGACGACGAAGGCGCAGCGGTGTTTACCCGGTTCGTATATCGCCCGAACTGGTTCGTGCTGGCGCAGACGGAGGGCGAAGCGTTACCCGAGTCCCCGATCCCCGCGTGGGACAAAGATCGTGCGCTGGCCGAGCTCGGAATCACAGAGATCTCCTTCGAGCACCCTGACGGCAATTGCCTGGGGTACGCCCGTGAGCGAACCATCGCTATCAATCCGGTCAACCCGATGCCGTACAAGACGCGGTTTCACAAGCTCGCCCATGTGCTGCTCGGTCACACGTCCGAGGGTGTGCAGGCCGATAGCGAGATCACCCCGCGGAGCCTTCGAGAGTGTGAGGCGGAATCCGTCGCCCTCTTGTGCTGCGCCGCGCTGGATCTCCCCGGTGTGGAGCACTGCCGGGGATACATCCAATCATGGTGGGGTGCTGGGAACCCGATCCCCGAACGCTCGGCGCAGCGCATCCTGAAAGCCGCCGATCAGATCCTTCGCGCGGGGAGTAGTCAGGCAGCGGATCCCGCGGGGGTGCGCTGATGTCCCGACGCACACACCGCCGGCTGTGGACGGTCACGTACCCCGACGCCCAGGATCTCGCCGGCCTGGGTGTCGCTCACTTCGACAGCGCCGCGGAGGCGGAGACGTTCGCCGGCTCGTACACGGGTGCCAGCGTTCGGGAGGAACTAGTACCGGCGCGGATCGCGGATCGGTGGGTGATCACACGGATTGGCGGCGGACGATGAAAGCCGCCATCTACGCCCGCGTTTCGACGCTCGACCAAGAGCCGGAGAACCAGCTGGCGGAGCTCAGGCGGTATGCGCTGGCTCGGGGCTGGGAAGCGGTCGAGTACACCGACCACGGGGTGAGCGGATCGAAGGATTCCCGCCCCGCGCTGGATCGCATGGTGCGCGACGCCAAGCGGCGACGCTTCGATGTGCTCGTGACGTGGAAGCTGGATCGCCTGGGCCGGCATCTGAAGCACCTGATCACTCTGCTCGACGATCTCCAGGCACTGGGCGTGCCCTTCGTCAGTCTCTCCGAGGGAATCGACTGCACCACTCCGGCGGGGCGGCTCCAGCTGCACGTACTCGGCGCCATCGCGGAATTCGAGCGAGCTCGGATCGCCGAACGCGTCCGCGCGGGGCTGGTTCGGGCGAAGTCTCAGGGGGTGCGGCTAGGTCGCCCCGAGCGTCAGGTACCGGAGTCCGTACTAGCTCCCGTTCGTGGGCTGAGCGTTCGCGCAGCTGCTACCCGGCTCGGTGTCTCACCCGCGACGGCTCACCGCTGGCTGTCTCAGAAATCGTCCGCCCCGGCGGAGCACGAAAACCTGAAGGAAATCGAACGCGTTAACCCGTGAATCTCTGTCTCGGGAATCACATGATTTCTGAGACGCAGCAGACAGGAGATCAGACCGATGACCACCGACATTCAGCAGCCCCTCATCGAATCGCCCGCCGTCGCCGCGTACCTCGCGCTGGTGAAGGAGCACCCTGAGATCATGCTCAGCGCCGACGCACACCGCGCCGTCGCCACCGCCGCGATGCTGCTCGCTCGTCCCCTGGGGGCGACGCTGTACGACGCTATCGACGACGTGGGGTTCGCGTTCGATGTGGCGGTGACACAGGAACAACCGATCCCCGCGGCCGACGAGGGTGAGCCGGAGCCAGCAGAGGGGGAACCGACGATCCACTGAGCCACCCGCCAGACTGAGCTCCACCCCGCAGTACCGCCTCCGCCCCCGCCCGCGGGCGACGCCAGCATCAGCCGGTGATCGCCCGCACCCCTCACTCCCTCAGTTCGTCCGTCGCCCGCCGCGCTGCGCACAGCGTGAGCGTGTATCTGTGTGATGCGCGCACCGTGGGGTGGTCCGAGGGGGAGGGGGGATCTGGGCGAAGGGACTCCGACACCCCGGCGGGGGGAGTGTGCCCCCAAAATTTTTGATCCCCTGACCTGAGGTGGAAGAACCGCCGCGGAGGCTTTTCCGAAGGCGCGGTTATCATTGTCCACTTAGCGTAGATGACCGACGACGAACTCGAACTGGCGATTCTTGAACGCTATCTCGCACACCATGAGAGCGTTTTGGTAAGCGGTTCCGAGGTGCCCGACAAGTGCGCCCTGGAGCTCGACATGCGAGAAGTCCTGGCGGAGCTCACGCGGCGAAAGGGCGCCGAGCTTGAATATCACGCCGGCCGGTGGCACGCACGGCTGGCGCCGACGCCGTTTGCAGGCGGCAAGGCGGGTCCACTGAAACCATGCAGCAACGGACAAGTCCGGCAAGTTGAGCATCGCTTCCATGCGCGCGCCTTGAGTACGGCGACGTGGGAACGGATTCGCGAACTGAAGAAGGAGGTTCGTGTGGCGGGACGTCCCGCAGACGAGAACATGAGCACTGGCTCGATACGGCTGTTCATTAGCCACGCGTCGGACGACAAGGTGCTGGCCGAACGGCTGATCGATCTGTTTCGCGCGGCGCTCAACCTGCCGGCATCTGCTATCCGGTGCACGAGCGTCAACGGCTATCGCCTACCGGCTGGGGCCGATACAGACGCTCAGTTGCGACAGGAGGTTCACGAAACCGATGCCTTTATCGGCATCGTCTCCGCGGCGAGCATCCGCTCGTTGTATGTGTTGTTCGAGCTCGGTGCCCGATGGGGCGCTCGGCGCCCCTTGTTTCCATTGCTTGCGCCGGGCACGCCTGCGAGTGTCCTCGGTCGACCACTGAACGGGCTGAATGCGTTGGAGGCCGGTGACGCTGGTCAAATTCATCAGCTTGTGACCGATGTCGCTCGTGAACTTGGCCTTTCGGTTGAGAGCCCAGCAGTGTTTCAGAAGCACGTCGACGCCGTGATCTCGACTCGGCCCGTGGCTCCGACGCAGGTCGCGGCGACGGTGGGCATCAGCCACCCGGAGCGTGCGCTGCTCGAAGAGGTGACAACTTTGAGCAAGGAGGCGGTGGAACTGCTGGTCGAAGCCGCCAAGGGGGACGGGATCATTATGGTCTTGGAGACCATGGGCGGCGACTCGGTATCAACAAACAGTCGCGACTTCGGGGAGCGCGGAAATTCGCGATCCGAAGCGCGATGGCGGGGAGCCGCCCGCGAGCTACATCGACGTCAGTACATCGAAGATCGGGCCGGCAAAGGAGAAGTCTTCTTCATGACGGATCGCGGCTTCGAGGTTGCCGAAGCGGTTCCTCGACTGACAAAGGGCTCTGAAGACGTTTTGGGTTCGGGAGCGTAGCCGACCAGAGTCCAGACTTGGAGGGTGTCCGCTATTTCTTTAATTCTTCAGATTTGCCCCTGTCGCCCGCCTTCAGCCACCTGTTCCGCCATTCCTTCACGACGATCTCCGCGACAATGCGCGCGATCTGCTCGCGGATTTGGTCGTCAGGGCAGCGGCACAGCGGACTGCAGATTGTGAAGTACCGCACGCCACTGCCCTCGGGTGAGACGGTGACTGTGTTCAGCCATCGTGTTGGCTGGTTGCATCGGGGGCACGGAGCCTCTCGGCCTACGTCGGGGTACTCGAGTTTGCAGATCCAGTCGCCGGAATCATTCTGTATGCGATTCTCCCGCGGGGTGAGCCGAGAGAACGCGTGCGCTGAGTAGGCGCCCTGGGTGCGGGGATGCTTGGACACCACCGCTCACCATACGCGGGTATCGTAACGACGGAGTGAACTAGCTACCGCTTCGGCCCAGGTGGCGGTGTTGGTGGTGGCACATTGGGCGCACGCGTAGGTGGCTTCGGCCGGGAACCCTCACGAAATTGCGTTGTCGACGTCGATGGTTTTGGCGGCGGGGCCGGCGGTTTGTCGCTCATCTTCGATCTCCCTGAATGGTGACTGTCCAACAGGGACGATGCGTTTGTCCCTGACATCGTCGTAGACGACTGCTATTGACGCAACATCGGCGCCGCGTACGAACAGCAGTTGATTGAACGTCGGAGCGTACATCGCAGCACCGGCGTCGTAGCGGTACGGCTCGGCGATCAGGAGATCACGGTACTCCGGCTCCGTCGACACATCGGCGTGATCCAGAATGCCCGCGTAGCTATCTCCGTTTTGCAACGTCACGATCACCCAGTGCTCCGGCGCCGCGCAGTGAATTAGGTGATCCCACGTATCGCGGCTGGCCGACACAGCGCGGATCCGAGCGAGCAAATGCCGGGCACCCGCCGCGCCGAGTCCGACCAACGCGCCAGCGACAAAATGCCCGATGTACGCGATTCCAAGCGTTCCGATCTGCGATGCAGCGAAGGTGCCACCGGTGAATGTGGAGGGCACGACGTACCCAGGTGCGGGCCAACCCTGACGATCCGCGATCACGGCATAGAGAACGAGTCCCAGGGCGCTGAACGCCGTGAGGCGCATCACGTGGGTGAAGTCCTTCTCACGCCAACTGACACCCGCGAGCGTGCGGTACGCAACGTCACCGGGCAAACCGGGCAGGAGCGCGAGCACCAGCACCAGCAGCCCTGTCGTCATGTTCGACAGGTCCATACAACGTCCGAGCGGATCGCTGGTGATTCTATCCGAACGGCATAATCGAAAGCCGTCTCACGATTACACTCAGACGCATGACGCAGCAGCCAGAGCAGGTTTACGGAGGACGGTGGGGAGTTCGTCGGCCCCTTGGAAAAGGCGGACAAGGGATCGTGTACGAAGTCGTTGACTTGAAGGGGCTACCAAACCGAGTCGAGTTGGCGAGTCTTCTGAAAACTGCCTATAGGCACGTCGCCGAGGACGCGTACCAGATGGATCCCGGTGTCCACCGATTCGATGCTTTCGTGGACGTAATCAACAAGATCGGGGCATTGCGTACCGCCCCGCGTGCTGCGCTGAAGGAACTGCTGCCCGATGACGCCGCGGTGAACCCGACCACGGCACTCGCCAGAATGAAACGCGAGCTCGACGCCCTCCGAGCCGTTGATCATCCCGCACTGATCAAGGTACTCGACTCGGATTTGGACCATCGCTGGTTCGTGATGGAATGTTTCGACCATACGCTGAAGGCACAGCCCGACCGGTTCAAAGGTCGCCCCCTGGATGCGCTTCGAGCCATCCGCCCCTTGGTGGAAGCGGTCGCACGACTGCACACCGCCGGCATCGTCCATCGCGACATCAAATGGGACAACGTGTTTCTCGGTACTGACGGCGGTTTGGTCCTCGGAGATTGCGGACTCGCGTTTCCGATGAAAGACGCCATTGACCGCGTCACAGACACCTTGGAGAAAGTAGGAACGACTGCGTGGATGCCGGTGTGGGCGTACCGTCAGCGGTTAGACGAGGTGCGGCCGAACTTTGACGTGTTCGGTCTGGGCAAGCTGCTCTGGTGCATGGTCACGGGTGAGCCGCCATTCCCTGTCTGGCAGTTCGACAAGGCCGAGTACGACCTTCGCCGCCGTTTTCCCAATGACCCTGCTTCGCGGTTTCTGCACCGTCTCCTGAAAGAGTCGGTCACGGAGGAACCCGAGGATTGCTTACCCGATGCGGGCGTGCTACTGACGCGAATCGATGCAACCATTCGCGCGCTCGCGGCGAACGGGCAACTCCCCGGTTCACAGCCGATGCGATGCACAATCTGTGCGTCCGCGAACTATACCGGGCCGATCAACTTTCGGAACGAGGGGCTGTTCAGCGAGTGGTCGCAGATCGCCCACTACCGTTGCGGGTCGTGTGGCCACGTTGTGTCATTCCTCTTCGGACGGGGTGAGAGTCTGCCTGCATGGTCGGATTGATCAGTGCTCTACGCTGATCACAGCACTCTTCGCAGTGACGTTGAATTGCATCAGAGATCACATTCGCGAATGGGCGCAGGGGGTCACTGGCAGCTTCGTCACCAGCAGATGACAAGACGCGGGTTGACCATCGCAAGCACTGTCCACCGGAGAGGAATGCCGAAACGCGTTTGCAGTCCGCGTGCGCTGTGAGCTCACGAACCTTCTGGCACGCTCACTGAAAGACTGTTCAATCTGTACGCACTCAACGCCCACCGCAAAGTTTTGGTGATCGCCGACGCGCGCTCACGGTGCATCGATAACGAACTGAGCACTGCTTTCCGATGCTGCGCTGATTCCTGGCATACATCTTGGCTCTCATGTTCCCGTCCATCGCGCTCCATCACGGCTGCGCGGGCACAGAGGGGGACACAGTGGAACGCTTGGTTACGCTTCAACACGCGGCAGAAGTGCTGTCGTGAGCCCAGACTTCCTGAAGAAACTCCATCGCACCGGACGGCTCCGGGTGGTGCGGCTCGGACGGGCGGTACGCATTCCGACGGAGGAACTGGATCGCTTGCGTCAGGGAGGGGCCGATGCGACCGCGAAGCCCTAAGCCAGCAGCCAAGCGTCGGAGCAGGCGTACTCCGGTGTCTCGTTCGCGCACCAAATCCAAGCGAGCATCGAAGCCGCGCCCATCACGGCGAGCCCGGAGGGTACCGGCTGCGCCCGTGACGCCCGCACCATCATCGCTGCCACTGGTACCACCACCACCCGTACCGCTCGATCTGGTGACAGTGCCGCTCCGGCTCATGCTGAACGAGGATGAATGGAAGGCGCTGCACCAGCCAATGCCGGCGGTTTGCCCCGGAGCGGACATGTTCGCGTTGGTCGCTGATCTGCGGAACCTGCCCACGAACCCGATCACCGTCAGGCCGGCGTACATCGGCAATCAGATCGTCGGATTCTCAGTGGTTGCCCCGCGGCGGGTGGCTGAAGCTGTCGCACAGACATACGGGCTCGAAGCACCGAAGGTGCATGACTTCGCGGCGCTCGCGGCGCTGATGGAGATTGGCGACGGGTTCGAGCAACTGATGGCGGCTGCGGTGGAGTTCGCTCCGTTCATTCCCGGCCTCACTGTACGCGAGCTTGGGCTGGAGTTGCTGGAAGGATCGTCGGTGGAAGAACGACGGCAGCTACTCGGGCTCCCCAGCGTGCGCGCCGCCGTCGAGTACTGGAAACAAGACACGGGCCACCGCACGCGGATCCGCAAGGTACTCGCTTCCGTCGCCGACGCGGCTCGCGGCCGTAAAAGGCTCCCGCCGAAAGAGCGCAAGGATCTCGAAGTGCACCGCCTGCGATACGCGGCGTACCTCAGGATGCGTGGTGTGGTCGAACACTGCGCCGCGCGCATGGATGAGGGCGCCGACGATCAAACACTCCAAACAGAGTTGCAGACGCCACAGTTCGCGTTGGACCAGACAGACGCCAAATACGCCGTTTGGGGATGCCGGCACCACCCAGACAATCCCGCGATGCACGCGGCAACGATGGTGGTGGCGAAGACGACTAACCGCACTTTCGAGGGGGTGATTGAGCAGGCGCGGCGCGGTGCAAAGCTGGCGGCGATGATCGACGAAACCTCCACGCCAACGGAATAGTTCACACCATTCGCGTTCGCACCAACGTCAATGCCACTGCCTCCCGTCATCGGCTTCGTCTTTCGGTTGCTCACCGGGATCATGAGATCAGCGAGCCACGAACCGGCCCGCGTGGAGACTCTCATCATGACCAGAGCAAGCGTTCGACCAAAGCCGTCTCGTTCCCCCGCTCGCGCCCGTCGTGACGACGTACCGACTCGCCCACGTCGTTGCCTGGAGTACGCGCGCACACAATTTCACTCCGCGTGCGATGTGATGGACCAATTCTTCGCCGCCCATCCGACTCCCGCGAGCATCGCCGAGCCCGCGGCGGCTGCGTACCTGGACGCCCTGACAGAGCGATTCATGTGCGCATCCGGGGCTTACCTCACCCTGCTGACCGAACGTGCCTCAGCACGCCGGCAAACGCGCTCAGCGGGTGCTCGGAAGGCGGTGCGCCATGGCCAGTAAGCCGAGTGGGTTCGTGGACGGAGGTGTTGTGCTCACTCGGTGGGCGTCACTGCTTACGACCGACGCGGATCCCGAGGATGCCCTGGACGCGGCTGACCCTGCCGCCCCGGTGCGTGATCTTGATCTTGTACTTCGTGAGCCCCGGGAGGGTACACGGGGACAAGGGGACAAGGTTGGGGACAAAGGTACAGGGGGACAAAGTGACGCGGGGACAAGGGGACAAGGGGACTCCGTAAGTCTTCGTCCTGGCGACGCAGTCGATGGGTCACACGATCTCGTCAGGCTGGTCAGTAGTGTGGTCACGCCTGCGAACGTGGCATCCGACGACTTTCCCCGCGTCAAGATCCAGAACTGCCCGCGAGTGGTCACGTTTGGGATCACGGGGTTGGCGATGGAGGCGAGGAAGTCGCAGGGGCTGGCCTTTCGCGCGGTGTATCGCACGGGAGTCAGGCATCTCTGTGAGCAACTTCCAGAGATCCGCACACTCGTCGATCAGCGCGCACATGTCATGACGACACCTCTGGCGAGTGACACACCCTTCGACGTACGTGACCTGTTTCGTCAGCGCAAAGGGATCGGAGCACTCGCAGAACCCGCTTGCGATCCGTTGGTCCAGTTTCGCGTGCCGCCGGACGCGTGGATCTTCGGCACGTCATGGCGGGTCGAGACAGCCGAGGCGCTGGGTCTGCGCCTCCGTGACTTCGACATCGTGATGGCGGTGGCGGGGCTGGCGTTCGGCGGTCGGCTCAGTGGTGAGGATGTGGATTTCGCTCTCACCGTGCTGCACAACTTCCGTAAGCACGTTCGGCGGCGCGCGAAGCAGGTGGGCGACTACGTCGGACTGCTGAAACCGGGTGAGCGCCAGCGCGTCACCTGGGCCATGGTGCGCGACGAGGAACAGGAGGGCCGCGCATGACACAGGCTGAGCGGGACCGACGCCTGGCCGGACGTGCCCGGCGCTCTCGCGTGGAGGCAGTCATGAGTACGCAGAGCCATCCGGTAGTCGCCCGTCAGGGACCGCCACCCGACCGAATGTATAGGCGCATCACCGCCACGACGCCGGACGAACTGATCCAGTTGCTGGACCTCGAGTACGACCGGGGATGGTCGCTGGTCAGTCATTGTGAAACGCCCGCCGGGTGCGCGGCGATCCTGAAGGACGACTGTCTGGAGGACGACTGGATCGAGCGCGCCTAGACAGAAAGATGAAACGGAACCACGATCCGGCGCGACTTGCGTGCCAGATCCATGACAGTGAGCGACGACCATGAGCACCGACAACACGACACATCCACCCGACTACCCGCCGGTGATGCGAAGCGCGCAGAGGTACCCCGTGACCGGCTCCGCGCCCCGCACGGCCGATGTTCCCCCGAGTCCCTGGCTCCGCATCTCCCAGGCAGCGCAGTACGCCCAGACAGGCACCAAGCTGCTGTATCGCGAGATTCAGGCGGGGCGGCTGAAGGCCAGACGGCTCGGAGGGCGACGGGAAATCCGCACGCGGGTCGAATGGCTGGACGAGTGGATCGAAGCCTCGGCCCCGGCGGAGGCGGCGTAGACAGAGTCGCCGGCAGACCCGAGTAGGATCAACGCCCGCGCTCACCGCTCAGGGTGAGTGCGAGAAAGGAGCCCAGATGTCACGACGACGACACCACGGGGTACTCAAACGCTGTCGCTGCGCCCGCGCGCGATGGTCGAAATGTGATCACCCTTGGTATCTCTCATTCCAGTGGAAGGGTACGCATCACCGCTTCTGCCTGGATCGCGAAGTGGGAAAACGCCTGGACAGCAAATCCGTTGCGCTGACGGAAGCGGAGCGCATCAAGACGGAGATCCGCGCCGGCACATTCCGCCGGGCTGAGGATGTACCTGAAGTACCAGAGCCATCCCCGCCGCCGGCCGCGCCGATCACGTTGGAGAAATTCGCGGAGATCTACTTCGAGCGGCGGGAGAAACCGGTATCCGCGAATGACCGCTCCTGTGTGAGTCGGTTCAAGGCATTTACGCCGCCGGGACAGCAGAAGCTCGGGGATGCGCCGCTCATCGCGATCACGGCAGATCAGGTGGAGTTGTTCTTCGCGATGCTTCGTCAGCAGCGACGGGCGGCGTCGACGCGGAACAAATACGTCCAGATGGTCAAGGCGCTGTTTCGATGGGCCGAGCGGAAGGGCTACATCGCGCGGAACCCCATCACCGACGCCGAGACGATCCGGCGCGAGAAACACGCGAAACGACAGCGTCGGCTCGCCCCCGATCTCCTGTCGAACGAGGGCAAGCTCATTCGCGAGGGCGAGGAAAGCCGACTGCTGGCCGTCGCCGGGGCGCACTTGCAGCGGCTGATCATCGCGGCGCTCGAAAGCGGGATGCGTCGCGGCGAACTGCTGGCACTGACCTGGGCGGATGTGAATCTCGAACGCCGAGAGATCACCGTGCGCGCCGAGACGACGAAAACACGCACCGCACGCGTCCTCCCGATCTCCGACCGGCTGGCTGGGGTGCTGGAGATGGCGCGCGCCACCATCACGTCGTTCTACGCCAAGCCGGAGTTCCGCCGGCTGTCAGACGAGCAACGCGCAGCGCAGATCGCGCGCTCGTACGTGTTTGGCGACGAGACGGGCATTCAGGTCTTGAACATCAAACGGGCGTGGGAAACGGCGCTGTTGAAGGCGCACGGGTACATCCCAGCCTGGGACAAGAGCAATCGACTGTCAGCGGAGTCCCGCGTGGTGGTGCGGCAGATCGATCTGCACTTCCACGACCTTCGACACGAAGCCGGGAGCCGGCTGCTGGAGAAGGGGTGGCCCTTGCACCACGTTCAGGAGATGCTGGGGCACGCCAACGTCAGTCAGACGAGCACGTACCTGAACGCCACCCGCCTCGGGCTTCAGGAGAGTATGCGGCGGTTCCAGCACGCCCGCAGTTGCACACCGCTTGCACAAGCCCCGAGCATCGACCTTCCGCCCGCGCGCAACACGGATCCCGCCGAGGACGCTAACCCGCTGATCAATTGAAAGTTGGAAGTGGTGGGCGCGGGTGGAATCGAACCACCGACCCCCCGCGTGTGAAGCGGATGCTCTACCGCTGAGCCACGCGCCCGACCGAGTGCAGGACCGGGCCATTGCGACCCGGCGCGAACGCTCAGTCTAACACACTGATGAGGCTCGGTTGCGGTGCGGAGCCGCGCCCGCGTGGACCTATACCGTCCCGTACAAACGATCGCCGAAGTCGCCGAGGCCGGGAACGATGAACTTGCGCGCGTTCAATTCGCGGTCGACCACAGGTGTGTAGATGTCGACGTCGGGGTGCCGCGCGTCGAGCACCGCGACACCCTCGGGTGCCGACACAATGCAGACCATGCGCGGGCGAGTCGCACCTGTGGCCTTGATCAGATCGATGGCGGCCGCGGCGCTGCCGCCGGTCGCCAGCATCGGATCCAGCAGGACGACGAACGACGTGTGCAGATGCTCTGGCAGACGCGAGTAGTACTGCGAGGCGATTGCTGTCGCTTCCTCCCGCTGGAGTCCGATGTGACCCACACGCGCGCTGGGCGCCAGATCCAGCGCAGCGTCGAGCATGCCGAGACCAGCCCGCAGCACCGGTACGAACACGATGTCCGGTAGCAGTGTGCGTGCGACCGCCGGCCCGAGTGGAGTGACGACCGATCCGCTGATGGTCGGCGCATCGCGCAATGCCTCCGCGACCAGCACGGTGCTGATGCGCCGCGCCGCGCGGCGAAACGCGCGCGGACCGGTGGTCGCGTCGCGCAACTCGGCGAGCGCATCATGAACGACGGGGTGATCGACGAGATGCAGCGGCACGAGGGAGATGCTATAGCAGGGTTCGAGGGTTCGAAGGTTCGAAGGTTCTGGTTCGGCGAGGCAGGACGTTCGAATCCCGAACCCCGAATCCCGGAACTTTCATACGCCGAGCACCCCGATGTACGGTAACTGCCGGTACCGTCCATCGTGATCGAGGCCGTAGCCGACGACGAACTGGTTCTCGATGGTGAAGCCGATGTAGTCGACGTCGACGGCAACTTCGCGATGTGATGGCTTGCTGACCAGGCACGCCGTACGCAGCGATCGCGGCGCCCGTGCGCGCAGGATGTCCTGGAGGTACTTCAGCGTGAGCCCGGTGTCGACGATGTCTTCGACGATGACGACCTGCCGGCCTTCGAGCGGGACGTCGAGATCCTTGAGCAGCTGCACCTGTCCCGACGACCGGGTGCCGGCGCCATAGCTCGAAAGCGCGATGAAGTCGAAGGTCGCCTCGACATCCAGCGCCCGCGCCAGATCGGCGAGGAAGATACACGCCCCCTTCAGCACGCACACGAGATGTACGCCGTCAGGATGGTCGCGGCCGATCGTGATGGCCAAAGCCCGCACGCGGTCGCGGATTGCGTCAGCTGAAATGAGTGGCGTCATCGCGATTGGAGGGGAGCGGTCTGAAGGGTAACATGTGACCGACGTGAGGTTCCGTGTTGTGGCCGCAGTCGTCATGCTGACGCTCGCAAGCGTGTCGACCGCCGCCGCACAGCAGCCCAGTGCCGCGCCCGCACTCAATCCCCCCTGGCCTCTCATCGTCGTCGATGCGCGCGGAACGACCGCGGTGATTCCGAAGGATTCGGCGTTCTATCCGCCGTTGCCGGCCGATGCCCTGGTGCCGGCGCGCGGATTCGGCTTCGACGCCGGCGCTCACATCTATGCGGGACGTCTCGGCCACGTGCGCCTCGGCTACGGCGCGGACGTGTTCTTCGTCCGCGCGACGCAGGGTGGGCAGACGAGGGTGAACGCGCGATTCGTGGCGCCGCAGGTGTCGCTCAACTTCGGCACCTCACGTGGATGGAGCTACATCAGCGGGGGAGCCGGCGTGGCCACGATGCGTGGGGAGCTGACTGACGAAAGCGGCGCGTCGACGTCGCGCCCGAGCGGCACGCTGAGCGCCGTCAACATCGGCGGCGGCGCGCGGTGGTTCATGTCACCCCACCTCGCGTTCACCTTCGACATCCGGCTTCATCGCCTCGGACACGGCACGGGTGAGGACGGCGTTCAGACGCCGACCGCAGTGCTCAGTTCGGTGTCGGCGGGTTTCTCGTTGAAAATGTGAGCGCCGGCCGGGGAGATGTGACGCTAACGCCGGGTTTTTCGTCGTCGCGGCGAGCGGTCAGGTGCGCGATCTGGCGGGACAACGGTGACGCCGCCGGAGAGGCGTACGAGATCCAGATCGTCGGTACCCGTGGGAATCACGGGATCCGTCGATCGCACGGCGACGCCCGCACCGATCTCGATCAACTGGAGAGCAAGTGGGGAGGGAATGTCGTAGGCGAAATCGCAGAGGAATGTGCTGAGGGCACGGCCGTCGATCACACCGCTCAGCGTCTTCACGATGCGTACGCGCACCTACCCAGTGTCGCAGGTGTTCGGTACTCCGTAAAGCTCGTCAACCTGTAAGGCGCTGAGCTGACAAGGGTTGATTGCCTCAGTCGTCCGGGGCACGCCGTTCGCGGCGCGTGCGGGCACGACGGTCAGATGGCCCCACTCGCCGCTCGATGCGCTCGCTGTCTCGAACGGGCCATTCGTGCGAACAGGCTCGGCAGCACCAGCTCAGAGCCACTTCATCACCGCGCATCGTCGTGTGCAATGAAACCGCATCACCTCGTCCGCAGTTCGGACACGCCGGCACGGCGAGCGAGAGACGGTCCTGCATACCAGATGGATTGTCCGCAACTCGTGTGCCGATCTCTGGCATTCCCTAGTGCGCAAAAGGTCTACACCGTTCAGCGGCCGAATGGGGCTTTGTAGAAGCGCTCGATCAGTCCTCTTTCGGCTTGCTCGCCTTCTCGATGGTGAGCGTGGGCAGCGGCATCCTGGTCGTTTTCAGCCTTACACCGAGCTGCGTCGCGAGCATCTCGGGCGGTAGTCTTCCCGTTCCCCTCTTCCGGATCGAGAAAGACAGGTCGTAGCGACCGGAGAGGCCGGTCTGATCGATGAAGAGGCCAAGCCCTCTGAACATGTCGTTCTGCGACACGAGCGCCGCCACGTCGGTCATCGTCGCGGACTTGACGTCGATTTCGCCTGGCGTGTTCACTACCCGGCATTCCGGTGCCACCATCGTTGGCTGGTCCGGGGAGACCGGGCCAGCCTGCGAGAGGCCCCGGCCTGCTGCATCGGTCGGCGCATCGGACGACGAGCCATGGCAGTTGGCCGTCGAGGGACGGAGACCGGGACCCAGCGTGCCCGGTTTCGCCAGCTGCAGGGCGATGACCTCCACCTTCTTCGTCGACACGCGCGCCTGCAACCCGAATCGGTCCTCGAGCATCGCTTTCAGCATCGTCCGCAGCTCGTTCGGAACTTTCGAGCCCGACGGCGGCGCGGTCCACGGCTGGCCCGCGGCCGCGGTGATGTCGAAGCGGTCGGTCCACATCCACCGGTCCGCGTCCACGACGCCGCCTCTCGGGTCGACCTGCTCGAATCCGTAGGCAACGCGTGCGAGATCCGCGAGCGTCTGGCCTCGTGCCTCGACACGGCCATCGGGGAGCATCCGGAATTCTCCGCGCGGAACGCGAGCGCCCGGCGACGAAGACGCTGGCGCTGCGGATCGCCGCACCGAGACGAGCTCGAACGTCTGTCCCTTCACGGCCACGCTCGCGACGAGGCCGCTCGTCGCCGGCACCGCCGCCTCCAGCACGGTGAACGCCATCTGCCGGCTGGTGTTCGCTGGAATGCCTTTCCGAGTGTTGGCCTCGACGATGAGCTGATAGTCGCCAGGCGAGAAGGTGGCGAGCGGTAAGCCTGCCGTCAGGTAGAAGTGTCCCTTGTTCGCCGCGGTCAGCGTCTGATCTCCGCGGAAGACCACACGGCCATCGCCGCCCGTCACGGTGGTCGTCACGCCCACCTCCTGCGACAGGATCCAGTGAGTGTCGGTGATCTCCGCGAACACCGTGAGCGTCTCGCCGCGTCGGAAGCGGCGGGCGGGCATCGGTTGCGCCGGCAGCGCGCCGCGCAGCACCGGGTCGTCCTCGAGCGTCATCAGCGTTGGCCCGTGCGACGAGGAGACGAGGAACTCGCTGACGGTCAGCGCCTGATCGGCGTAGTCGGGCACTTCGACGTCGGTGCTGGCGGATGCGGTGATGCCGTTCGGCTGATGCGCGACCACGCGAATCTGGTACTGACCGCGCGGCACCTGCAGCCGGCCGAGCAGACGCACGCCGGTCGCGGCGACGCGTGCGCGGTTCTCGTCGCCGAGGTTCAGGTGGAATGCGCGGCGCTGCGCCGCGCGCGTCACGCCCCAGCGATCGACGGCGACGTACGACAGTTCGATCGTGTCGTTCGGTGCGAGCCGCAGCGACGCGCCCGGCACGTGCGTGCCGATGAGGATCGAACCGTTGAAATCGGATGCCTGGAAGACAGCGGTGAAGACCTCGATGCCGGGATCGCTGGCAGGCGGTTGCGTGCGCGTTGACGCCGTCAACGCGCTTTTCGCTTCGGCGGAGAGTCCTTTCGGCATTCGCGCCGAACGTCCCTTGACGTCAGGCGTCGGCGCAGTGACAGAGAGGCGGCCCTGTTCGAGCGAGAGCTTCGGGCGGTTACGCAGGCGCACCGTGATCGGATGCGGATGTCCGTCGGCCTCGGCGCCCGACTCGTACGTCAGCAGGTAGTAGGCACTGTTGTCGCGCACGATCTTCTTCAGGTCGCTCATCTTCCACACCGCAGTGCCATGCGTGTCGTAGGCGAGGAGGCCCAGCGAGGAGGGCCCATCTCCCATATTGCCGGTGCGGATGACCTCGCCTCCAATGTCGACATATGCCGGGGAGATGGGATAGATGCGGACGTTGTTGCGCTTGGCGACTCGCTCCACATCCTCGAACACGCGCGTAAGTTTGTACGCCGCGACTCCCTGGTCAACTGCGTCCATCGTGTCCTTCAATGGTGTGCCTGGAGAGACGGCTGGCGTCCACAAGTTGAACCCGCCACCAATGAACAGCACTGCCTTGCGACGGCCGGTGCTGGCGTTCAAACTCACGGCGACTTCCCTCAGTACCGCGAGCGATGCCTCGGGGCCGCCGCCGCCGCGATAGCGATCCACAGAAGCGAGAAGCAACTCGCGGTCGGCGGTCAGCCCCTGCGTGGCCTCGCGACTGCCCGCGTGCACGACCGCCATCAGGTCATTGAGCCCGAGGGACGCGGTGATGAACTGGCGCGCGATGGTCTTGACGCGCTCGAGGCCGCCGTCGGCGAGCACGAGCACGTAGAGGCGGCCGACGCCCGCGTCCGAGCCGACCAGCGCCAGCGGGCTCGCGGTGGCCTCAGTTGGATCCGTCTTCCGCCCGGCGGGAAGGTTGACGACCCACGACTGCTGAATCTCCCGCGGCACACCGTCTTCGAGGACTTCGAAGTCGTCCTTCGTGAGCGTTTCGATGAAGCGATCGTCTTTGTCGCGAACGGTGACGTCGACTTCGACGAGGCGCACGCCGCTCCTGAACGTGGGTGGGGGAGTCTGCTGTGCGGAAAGGACGCCGATGACGCCGATCGCGCCTACCGTCGCCAACACAACCCGCTGCGGGAGAGGTTTGCTCACGACGCGTCTCCTGCGGGTGTCCAGGCGCCGTGCCACCCGCGAGTACGCGCCTAACTTACCACCACTGATGGAGGCGAACGCATCGACTTGCAGCCGCATTTCCGGGGGAGTGGAGGCTGGTGGCTTGCCGGCCGTAGCTCACTCTGGCGGAGACAGGTCCACCTTCGCCAAGGCTACGGTCCGCCTTCGCTGCTGTGCAGCTTCGGCGGGACCATCTCGCCCTAGCTCGATCAATCAGACGGGCCCACCTTCGCCAAGGCTACGGTGGACCGCCTCCGCGTGAACAATGAGCGGAGGCTGGAGCGGGAGACCGGGATCGAACCGGCGACATCAAGCTTGGGAAGCTTGCGTTCTACCGCTGAACTACTCCCGCAGCAGGTGAGTGGCGATTGTACCACCAACGAAAAGCCGGGGGCGGCCGCCCCCGAACCACGCCTGCCCGCCGGAGCGCCGGAGGGAAATCCCGAGCTGGCTACGACCGGATGATGCCCAGCACCTCGTCGCGATGCCGCTCCATCGCAGCCTGGTCATGGGCCTCGAGATTGAGCCGAAGCAGCGGCTCGGTATTCGAGCCGCGCACGTTGAAGTGCCAGTCGGGATAGTCCACCGAGATGCCGTCCATCCACTCGATCGTCGCGTCGGGATAGCGCTGTTCGAGCGTCTTCAGCTTCTTCGGCACCTCCGCCATCGACGACACCTTGGTGTTGATTTCCCCCGAGATGAAGTACCGCTGACGGTAGTCGCTGAGCAGCTGGTGCAGCGACTGGTTCTTCTTCGACATCAACTCGAGGATCAGCAGCGCCGGAATGAAGCCGTTGTCGGCGTAGTAGAAGTCGCGGAAGTAGTAGTGGCCGGTGACCTCGCCGGCGAAGATGCCGTCCTCCTGCCGCATGCGCTGCTTGATGAACGCGTGGCCGACCCGGTTCATCAGCGCCCGTCCTCCGTATCTGGCAACGGTGTCGCGCACCGCATGACTGGCCCGCAGGTCGTAGATGATCGTCGCGCCCGGGTGCTTGAGCAGGAACGCCTCCGCAAGGAGCGCGGTGATGAAGTCGCCGGAGATGAACTCCCCGCTGCCGTCGATGAAGAAGCAGCGATCGGCGTCGCCGTCCCAGGCGATCCCGACATCCGCGCCCTGGCGAATCACTTCTTCGGTGATGTCCCGCCGGTTCTCTTCGATGAGCGGATTCGACTCGTGGTTGGGGAACGATCCGTCGATCTCGAAGCAGAGCGTCGTCACCTGGCACGGCAGCCGTGCAAACAGGTGCGGCGCAACGAGCGCACCCATGCCGCTGCCGGCGTCGAGGACGACCTTGAACGGCTTGATGACCGACGGGTCGATGAACGACATCACCGTTTCGACATAGGCGGGCAATGTGTCGCGCGTCGTCAGCGTGCCCTTCGCCGGTGATGGCGGAGGCAGGCGATCGTTCGCGAGCATGTCGCGGATGTCGCCGATGCCGGCGTCGCCGCTGAGCGGCTGTGCTCCGGCCCGCACCATCTTCACGCCGTTGTACTGCTTCGGATTGTGGGAGGCCGTGATCTGCGCGCCGCCTTCGAGATTGTCGTTGACCACCGCGAAGTAGAGCTGGTCGGTGCCGAGCATCCCGTAGTCGACGACGTTGGTGCCCTGTGTCCGCACGCCCTCGATGAACGCGGCCGCGAGCGTTGGCGACGACAGCCGCATGTCGCGCGACACCGCCACGGTGCCCGCCTTCAGATAGGCCGCGAACCCGCGCCCGATCGCTTCGGCTGTCTGTTCGTTCAGCTCACCCGGGTAGAGACCGCGGATGTCGTAGGCTTTGAAGATGGACGGATTGATCTGCATAGAGACACGACGGATCAAATTCACAATGCCCAACGCCCAATGCCCAATTCACAAGTCGGATTGGTCATTGGGCATTGAGCAATGTGCATTGGGAATTGTTCCAAACTAAGCCTGGCTGAACTCGGTCAGCGTGGTGCGATCGCCAAGGACTACGCCGCTGTTGAGGCTGACGTTGCGTCCCAGGTGGCAGTTGCGGCCGACGATGGCGTCGCGAACGGAGGCCTCGCGGCCGATGCGGCTGTTGGCCCAGACGATGGCGTTGTGGAGGACGGCGTCCTCCTCGACTTCAGTCTGCCTGCCGAGCACGGTATACGGACCGATGCGCGCGCCGCTCTTGATCACCACGCCTTCGTCGATGAAGCAGGGACCCTCGACCGTCGCGTTCGGCTCGATACGTGCGTCTGGTGCAATCCAGGCGCGGCTCTCGCCGGTGAACGGCGCCGCGGCGAAGCGGCCGTCCATGATGTCGTGGTGAACCTGGACGTACTTCTCGTGCGTGCCGATATCGATCCAGTAGCCGTCGTAGGTGTAGGCGACGAACGTCTCCTGACGCTCGACGAGCGACGGGAAATAGCTGCGCTCGATCGACCACGACACGTCGCTCGGGATTCGATCGAAGGTATCGGGCTCGAGCACATAGATGCCGGCGTTGATCTTGTTGGTCGTGATCTCCTCCGGCTTGGGCTTTTCGAGGAACCGCTGGATGTTGCCGTGCGCGTCGGTCTCCACGAGGCCGTAGGCGGACGGATTGGACACCGGCGTGAGGACGATGGTCGCGCGGGCCTGCCGTTCCCGGTGGAGACGGATGACGGACGCGAGATCGATTTGTGTCAGCACGTCGCCGTTGAAGACGACCACCGATTCCGTCAGCTTGTCGCCGGCGTACTTCACCGCGCCGGCGGTGCCGAGCGGAGCCGGCTCTACGACGTAGCGGATCTTGATGCCCACGTCGGCCCCGTCGCCGAAGATCTCCTCGATGCGACGCGGCTGGTAATTCAGACTGAGGATCACCTCGTCGATTTCCGGAACCTGCTTGAGGAGATCGATCTGATAGTGAAGGAAAGGGCGGTTGAAGATCGGGACAATCGGCTTGGGGGTGTGGATGGTGAGCGGCCTGAGCCGGGTCCCCTTGCCCCCTGCAAGAAGGATCGCCTTCATGACAATCAGCGATTGTACACGATAGAATTGCAGCCGTCGTGAACCTGCCCAACAGCCTCACGCTCGTGCGGATGTTCCTCGTGCCGCTCCTGGTCGTCGTGTTGCTGACCGAGTTCGAAGGGCGCCGCATCCTCGGCGTGCAGAAGGAAGTGGTCGGCGCCGCGATCTTCGGGCTGGCCTCGCTGACTGACTGGCTCGATGGCTACCTGGCGCGCCGCCGTCGGCAGGTCACCTGGCTTGGCCAGGTGCTCGATCCGATCGCCGACAAGCTGCTCACGTGCTTCGCGTTCATCTCGCTCGTGCAGCTCGACCTCGCGCCGGCGTGGATGGTTGCGCTCATCATCGGTCGCGAGTTTGCCATCACCGGCTTGCGCAGTCTGGCATACACGAAGGGCATCACGATTCCCGCGTCACGCCTCGGCAAGATCAAGATGGCGTCGCAGGTCACGGCCATCCTGCTGCTGATTGTCGGTGGAGGACCGCTGCCCGCGCTGCTGCCGCTCGGACGAGTGGCGTTGTGGGTGGTGATGGCGGCGGCGGTGGTGTCGGCGGTGGACTACTACCGGCGGTTCGTGCGACTCACGACCGCGAAGGTCACTGACGTGAACATCGCCCGCGAGCGCAAGGCCGGGTAGAGGCTGATCAGGATCAATTCACAAGTCACAATTCACGAACGGACTCGGGGCCGGGCGCTCGGAATCGGGTTGAGCAGCTGCGCCGGGCGCATGCCTGCGTGAGCTGCGACCCGAGAGGGTGAGCAGGGCGGCCGCAGAGCCTTACTCTGGCCGCATCGCCACGAGGTCGCCTTCGGTGAAGGCGTCGCGCGACATCGTGACCTGCAGCGTGGCGTGATCCTTCCGGACGTCCACCGCCACCGCCTCGCCGAGCTCATACAGGAAGACGTCGGGCTGTTGCCCGTCGCGATCCGCTTTGTTGCGATAGACGACGAACTGGGAGCCCGGCTTGATCCCGCGATCGGTTCCGCGATCGACCACGAAGTAGTCGCCCTTGCCGAAGCTGCGCCGCCGGTCGACGCCGCTCATCACGTGCGCGTAGTTGGTCTTCTCGGGCTTGTTGCGCGTGGTCGACGCCACCGGCACCTGCGGCAGGACGAACGGCTCGAGGTAGTCGTCGATCTCGATCGTGTCGCAGGCGTAGCTCACCGTGGCGAGCGCCATCTTCGGGTCCACCGCGTACACCTTGATCCACCCTGACGTCCGCACCGTGGCGGGATTGTCCCGGCTGATCTTGCCTTGTCCGGGCGCCGAGACACGACGCACGTAGAATTCCTGCCCGATCTTCAGTCCGTCGTCAGCGCCCTTATTGAGGACGACCAGGTCACCCGGGGCGTGAATGCGGCGCACGAACGAGTCCTGGCCGCCGGTCACGCGGGTATTGGCGGTCGGTGCGTCGAACGTCAACGACGGCGCGCAGGCCAGCGACAGGGTTTCCGGCGGCAGGTTGGTGGGATTTGCCAGCGGTGCACGCTGTGCCAGCAGCGGCGTGGCCGCCACGACGGCGGCAGCCAGCAGGCTCGAAGTGAAACGCGTCCTCGACGTCATGCCTCTCTCCCGACTTGTCCGCCGAAGCCTTGGCGACCGGCGGAAACACACTTGCACGGCGCGGCACAGCGTGCGGTGCCGGGCTCAGCCCCGGCGACCACCAGTTGTCGCGGCCGTGACGTGGTGCAAGTTACTGAGCCTTGAGCTCTTGGAGGCGCTTCTGTGCTTTCTCGAGGTATTCGCTGGTCTTGTGTTCCGTGACCACCCGGTCGAAAAGCGGGATCGCCTCCCCTTTTCTATCGGCACGGGCGTACGTTTCCGCCAGATAGTAGTAGACGGCGTCGATGTGGGTGAATCCCGGGTCGTCCTTGAGCACCTCGTTGAAGCGGTCGGCGGCGCCCGGGTACCAGCGTCTCTTGAAATAGGTCACGCCGACGTCAAAGGACGATTGGCTCAGACGGTCGCGCGCGACGCGCCACTTCTCGCGGGCGTCGGCGGTGAGCGCGCTGTTGGGAAAGCGCTGAAACAAGGTGTCGAACTCGGTCACCGCTTCCTTCGTCGCCGTCTGGTCGCGATCGGCGTGCTTCATCTGCTTGAAGTAGGTCATCGCCACGCTGTACTGCGCGTAGTCGTTCTTGGCATCGGTCGGGTAGAACGCCATGTACTCGCGGTATTCATTGGCGGCGAGGACGAGCGACTCGGTGGAGCCGTCGCCCAGATAGGCGTCGGCGATCCCGAGCTTCGCAGCGGGGCGAAACTGGCTGCCTGAATAGTTGTCGATGATCTGGCGGAAAAACTCGCGCGCTTCCGTCCAGTGATGTTTGGCCAGTTCTTCGCGGCCGCGGTCCATGAGGAACTGATCGGCAAGGGCCGGATCGGCCGGCGGCTTCGGTTTCTTGGCGCCGCACGCCGCTGCCGTGCAGGCGAGCAGGACGACGCAGCCGGCCGTGGTAAGGCGACGGCCGATCTCGGTGGGGAACTTAGTCATTCAACTCTGTATTGTAGACGGCGCCGGAGGCGGATCGGCTGGGCCGGGACGTCAGCTCGCCGCGGACGCGATCGGGCAGGCGGCATGGGCGCCCGGAGCGATCGAGCGCCGCGTGTACCGTATAGCCGTTCGCCAGCGGTGCGGACTCCTTCCCCCGGATCACGTCGTAGTCGAACCTGATGCGGATTGGCGAGAGCAGCGTGGCGCGGGTGCGGATGTCGAGCTCGTCGTCGTAGTGCGCGGGACGACGGTAGTCGCAGTGCGATTCGATGACCGGCAGGGTGAGCCCCTCGGCCTCCATGGCGCGATAGCTCCAGCCGGTCTCGCGCAGCCAGTCGGTGCGCGCCACCTCGAACCAGATGTAGTAGTTCGCGTAGTAGACGATGCCCATGCGATCGGTTTCCGCGTAGCGGACGCGGACCCGGGTCGTCCCCACCCGATCGGCGGCACCGGCACCGCTCATGCGGGCGCCGCAACGGCGGCACGCAGCGCGCGCGTCGCCGCTTCCGGATCGCCGTGTCCGAAAATCGCCTGGCCGGCCACGATGATGCTGGCGCCGGCGGTCACCACGTCGGCGATATTGGCGGCGTCGACGCCGCCGTCGATTTCGATCGGCGCCGCCGACCCGGCCGCGCTGAGCACGGCCTGCACGCGACGCACCTTCTCCAGGCTGTGGGGGATGAACGCCTGTCCTCCGAATCCGGGATTGACCGACATCACCAGGACGAAATCGACGAGTCCGGCAACGTCCTCGAGCATCACGGCGGGCGTCGACGGGTTGAGCACGGCGCCGGCTTTCGCGCCGAGCTGTTTGATGTGCGAGAGCGTACGGTGCAGATGGGGCACGGCCTCAACGTGCACGGAGATCATCTCGGCTCCGGCGGCGACGAACTCGTCGAGATACCGGTCTGGCTCTTCGATCATGAGGTGCACGTCCAGCGGCCGGGTGGCGACCCGCTTGATGGCCCGCACGACCGGCGGGCCGATCGTGATGTTGGGCACGAAGTGGCCGTCCATCACGTCGACGTGAATCAGATCGGCGCCGCCGCGTTCGGCGGCGGCGATGTCACGGCCGAGGGCGGCGAAATCGGCGGACAGGATCGACGGTGCGAGTCTGACGTACGGCACGCTCAACGGCTCACCTCGAGAGAGATCGCATCGGCCGGGCCAACCTGGTATCCGGAGGCCGGCTGCTGGCGCACGACGATGCCGGGAGGCACGCCCGGATAGGACTGCGAACCGACGATGGTGACCCGCATCCCCGCTGCGCGCAACGCCGCTTCGACCTTGCTGCCGTCCATCCCGATGACGTCAGGCATCACGTACGTCGTCGCCTGATCGCCCCGGTTGATGAGGAGCGAGACCTGCGTGCCGCGCGCCGGCGGTGCGGGTTGCTGCGCCACGATCGTATCCGCGGCGTAGTCGGGGAGATGCACCTCGCGGATCGACGTCACCGTCACGCCGTCCTGCTCCGCACGCAGGCGGGCGGTCCGCTCTGTCTGTCCGACCAGCGCAGGGACGGCCGTCGTCCGCGTCCCCGCGCTGATCCAGATCTTCACGGTCCGTTGGGGCCGCGCGGCTTCGCCGGCAGGCGGATCCTGCTGTGCCACTCGCCCGGCGGCGATTCTGGCGTCGGGACGGCGCGTCTCTTCGATCCGCGGTCGCAATTCCAGATCCTCGAGGGCGCGCGTCGCATCTTCGACAGTCATGTTGGCGAGATCGGGAATCTGCACCTGGCCGGCCCGGATGGCGAGCCGCATCGAGATGGCGAACGCGAACAGAAAGGTCGCCGCGAGCGCGCCGAGCAGCAGCAGAACCTTCCCGACGCCCCACACCCGACGCCCGATGGCCATGGAATGCGCCATCGTACCACGTGCGCGCGCCGGGGCCAGTCGCGGATTGGTCGGCGGCGCACGCGTCAGTACGCGCCGGTCTGTTCCGGCTGAAGCCGGAACCCACGAAGGGCATCCGACGGCGCGTGAACAAGCTGCCAGGCTGTTCCGTCTGAAGCCGGAACCCACGACGGGAATTCATCGGCACGTGTCTGTCGTGGGTCGCGCCTTCACGCGGAACTGATCGCGGCGCCTCGTCTGTCGTGGGTCCCGCCTGCAGGCGGAACTGATCGCGGTGCGTCGTCTGTCGTGGGTTCCGCCTTCAGAGCCTGTGAACCAATGGATTGACGGGCCGCCGGTCACACGCGCTCGCTGACAGGCTCGCCACGAGACGGCGCGGTCTGAGCGGTCGGGCGTGCACGCGTCGAGTAGGCGCGCGGTCCTGCGGGCGGCCCGCGCGTTACATCATGAGGTGGGGCACGATCTCCATCGTGCGCACGAGGTTGTGGGCGACGGCGACCCAGAGGACGCACGTGAGGACTTTGGTCTGGCCGCGGACGAGCAATCGTCCGAGGGTGCGATGCGTCCGGACGTCCGCATTGATCCGCTCGGCGATCGCTCCGCGCTGCCGGTAGAGGGCTTTGGCGTCGACGGTGTCCATCCGCTGGCGCCACGCGACGATGGCCGGCGAATCGGTCGGCTGCACCGGGACCGGGACGCGCGTGCCCGCCTGGCACGGCACGGGCGCGAGGAGACAGACGCCCCGGGCCGTCGCCGCCTCGATGGCGGCGTGCGCGACATACCCGCCGTCGACCAGCATCGTCGCCGGTTGCCCGACGCGCGCGGTCACCTGGTCGAGCATCGGGACGAGGGCCGCTTGGTCCGCGGAGGTCGTGCTCACCGCCACGCCGACGATCACATCGCTGTCGTGGTCGGTGGCGATCTGCACGTTATACGCGGGGCGATAGCCGCCGTCCGCCATCTTCATCGGACGCGCCTGCGGATCGGTCGTCGACACGCGGGCCGCCGTCGGGGTGGCACCTTTCCGCTTGCTCGCGCTCCGTGCCTTTGCGGCGGCGACCTCGGGCAACGCCGCCAGCGCCTCGTCGACCCGCGCGAGTCGCTCGGCCGCCGCCCGCGCCTGCGCGGCGTCCGCGCGCGTCCGGCCGCCCTCGCCCTGCTGCTTCGTCTGCGCCACCAACCGCTCCGCCTCCCGCAGGCACTCGCGCAGCGACCCCTCCCGGCGAAACGAGCCCGCGCCCGCACTGGCGCGCAGGCGGGTGCCATCCTGCGCCACGCGCGCCAAGGTCACGATGCCTTTGTGGCGCAACGTGGCGATCGACTGCGTCAACAGGTCGTCCAGGGCCGCCTGCCGCGCGACCCGAAAATCGCTCAGCGTGTGGTAATTCACCGACACCCCGCCGCGCAGCCAGCGATAGGCATCGTGGCACTGGCACAACCGATCCAGCTCGCGCGCCGCGCCCACGCCGTCGATCGTCGCGTAGAGCCACAGCGCGATCAGAATCTTCGGGTCGATCGGCGGCCGCCCGGCGCGGCCCTCGCGCGCCTTGATCGCCGCATAGAACGCCGAGAGGTCCAAGCCCTCCACGAAGCGCCACACGAGGCGCGCCGCGTGGCCCGGGGGCAACAGCGCTTCCAAATCGCACGGCGTCAGCTCCACCTGCGTGCGATTCGCGGTCTCGTAGCGCGCCTCACCCTCCGCGTCAGGCGGCGCCGCGGCTCGGTCGATCTCAGGAAACAACTCGTCACTCATCGAGGCAGGATCGAGGACTCCTGATCTCGATGCAAGGCAAAACTCATCGAACGTATGATTTCTTCACAGGCTCTTCAGGCGGAACTGAAGCACGAGCGTCAGCGCTGGCGCACGAGTACGGCGGCGAAGAACGCTTCGAGTCGCTGGAGCGGCGTCGTGCGGAGGAAGCCGCGATCGTCGACGAGCGCGTGCAGGCGCTCATCGAGTGTGGTCCGTGCGTCAATGCGCTCGAAGTGCCCGTGCATCTGCAGAAACCTCTCCACCACGTCTTCGTTCTCCTCGGGCTCACTGGAACAGGTGGCGTAGATCAGGCGGCCTCCTGTTCTGACCGCCACGCTCGCGCGCGCGAGCAACGCCTGCTGACGCTCGGCGAGTCCGGCGAGATCCGACTCCTGCCGGCGCCATTTGATGTCCGGGTCGCGCCGGAGAGTGCCGAGGCCCGAGCAAGGAGCGTCGACGAACACGCGATCGAAAACCTGCTCACGAAACGGGACCGCCGCGCGCGTGTCGACGTGCACGAGCTCGACGTTCGTTGCCTGGCTCGCGCGAATGGTGTCGCGCAGCAGACGCATCCGCCGGCCGCGAACGTCGCACGCCACGACCAGCCCGTTGGAGTGCACCAGCGCGGCAATCGCGGTGGTCTTTCCTCCCGGTGCCGCACAGAGGTCCAGGACACGCTGGCCGGGTTGCGCGTCCAGCGTCAGGGTGACGATCTGCGACGCTTCGTCCTGCACCACGAAACGGCCGTCCGGTTGCTGCCCCAGCGGATTACCGTTGGTCACCACCAGCCCGTCCGGCGCGAATGCCGTGGGTGTCGTGTCGATGTCCGTGTCCGCAAGCCCCGTCTGGAGTTGCGCACGGTCGGTCAGTAGACGGTTCGCCCGCAGGGTGAGGGGCGCGGCGGCGTTGTTGAACTCGACCCATCGTTCGGCGATGTCCAGGCCATACCGGTCGAGCCAGCGAGCCGCCAGCCACGACGGATGTGAGTGGGTCACTCCGAGGTACTCGAGGGCCGCGGCCCGGTCGCCGGCGTCATGCGGCCGTGGCGGCAGCGGCAGACGATGACGCCGGCGCAGCAGGCTGCGCAGAACTCCGTTGACGAAGCCGGCGGCGCTCGGCTTGCGAGCCAGTCTCGTCAAGTTGACCGCCTCGTCCACAACAGCCGCCGCGGGAACACGAGAGAGGTGCAGCAGCTGATAGAGACTCAGACGGAGAATCGTCACGATCTCGTCGTCGAGTTTCGCGAGTCCGCGCGAAGCGACCTGCTCGATGAGATGGTCGAGCGTGCGTTGCCAGCGCACCGTCCCGGTGACGATTTCCATCGTCAGGGCGCGATCGCGCGGGTCAGTGAGTGTCGTTCGGCTGCGAGCCAGTGCCGTCGGCAGATCGGTCGTCCCGTCGGCCATGAGACGCAGCGCGTGAAACGCCGCCGTGCGCGCCTTTGACATGTGCAGCGCCTACAGCTGGCCGTCGTGAAACAGCGAGCCAGCCCTGAGTGGACGACCGGCAAGAAAATCGCGCGCGGACATCGGACGGCGCCCTTCTACCTGCAGCTCTCGGATGACCACCTCGCCGTCACCGGTCGCGACGCGAATGCCGTCGGCGTCGGCGGCGATCACGGTGCCGGGTGGCGCGTCCGCTGACTCAGCGCCGAGCGTGGTCCGCAGGATGATGACCCGCTCACCCTGCAATGCGGCGAACGCGTGCGGCCAGGGATACAGCCCTCGCACGCGATTGTGAATGTCGCGGGCGCTCGTCTGCCAGACGAGCGCTCCTTCGCGCTTGGTCAGACGGCTCGCATAGGTGACGAGCCGCTCGTCCTGCGGCTCCTCATGAATCGGGCTGCTGGCGAGACGATCGACGACGTCCACAAGGAGCGCGGCGCCGAGCTCGGCGAGGTCGCGCTCGAGATCGGAAGCGGTCTCGTCGGGATGGATGGGCCGCGGTCGCGCCGCGAGCATCGGTCCGGCGTCGAGCGCTTTGACGATGCGCATGATCGTCACGCCGGTTTCGGCGCGCCCGTCGACGATCGCGCGCTGAATCGGAGCCGCTCCGCGATAGAGCGGCAGCAGCGAGGCGTGGACGTTGATCATGCCGAGACGCGGCAGCGCCAGCATGTCCTGCGGAATCAGCTGGCCGTACGCGGCCACCACGCCGAGGTCCGGCGCCCAGCGGCGCAGGGTGTCGGACGCAGCGGGATCGCGCAGCCGTTCGGGCTGGGCGATCGTCAACTGGCGTTCGACCGCCAGCGTCTTCACGGGACTGAACTGGATGCGCTGGCCGCGGCCACGCGGACGATCGGGCTGGGTGATCACGCCGCACACCTGATGACGCGAGTCGAGCAGCCGCTGGAGCGTTGGAACGGCGAAGGCGGGTGTCCCGAAATAGGCGATCCGCAGCGCCGGGGAGTCGGCGCTCACCATTTGCCGGCGCGCGCGAGCTTGCGGATCTTCCGCACGATCAGATCTTTCTGCAGCCCCCGCAGTCGCTCGACGAAGAGGGTGCCGTCGAGATGATCCATTTCGTGCTGGAAGCAGCGTGCGAGCAGGCCGATCGCTTCGATCTGCTGAGAGGCGCCGTGGCGGTCCAGCCCCTTCAGCACCACTCGGGAAGGCCGGGCCACGGTCGCGTTGAACCCGGGCACGCTGAGACAGCCTTCGTCTTCGAGCTGCATGCCGTCCCGTTCGACGAACTCCGGATTGACGAAGCAGACCAGGTCGGATGGATTGCGCCCGAACGACACATCCGCGACGAAGATGCGCATGCCCACGCCCACCTGCGGCGCGGCGAGTCCCACTCCCGGCGCCGCGTACATCGTCTGCACCATGTCGTCGATGAGGTGCTGCACCTCCGGCGTGATCTCGGCAACCGGAGTGGCGGGACGGTGGAGCACGGTCGCGCCGTGGCGGAGAATCGGCCGAATCATGCGCTGCGCGGACGATCGAAGCGGCGGCGCACGAGCTCCGCGGTGGCAGCATAGTGGCTCTGGATTTCGTCGACCGAATCGCCGCCGAACTTCTCCAGGAACGCGTCGGCCAGCACGAACGCGATCATCGCTTCGCCGACGACGGCCGCAGCGGGGACTGCGCACACGTCGCTGCGCTCGATCGCTGCCGGCGCTTCGTCGAGCGTTCTGATGTCGACCGAGCGCAGCGGAGTCATCAGGGTCGCGATCGGCTTCATGAATCCGGTGACGCGGACGTCCTCGCCGTTGGTGACCCCGCCTTCGAGGCCGCCGGCATTGTTGGTCGGCCGAACGAACGACGCGGGCTTGCCGCCGGGCGGCAGAATCTCGTCGTGCACCTGGGATCCCGGTCGAATCGCCACTTCGGGGCCGATGCCAATGCCGACCGCCTTGATGGCGTGGATGCACATCAGCGCCTGCGCCAGCCGGCCGTCCAGTTTGCGATCCCACTGAACGTAGGACCCGAGGCCGGGCGGGACGCCAGTGGCGATGATTTCGAACGCGCCGCCGAGGGTGTCGCCGGCTTCTTTGGCGGCGTCGATGGCGGCCATCATCTGCTGCTGGAGCGCCTCGTCGGCGCAGCGAAGCGGCGCGTCATCGGGAAGCGCATGAGCCTCGGCGAAGCTGACTGTTCGCCCCGGCGGTACCACGACGCTGCCGATGGCCGAGACATGGCTGGCGAGCCGCACGTCGAAGTGGGCGAGCAATTGTCGCGCGAGGCTTCCGGCGGCCACGCGAGCGGCGGTCTCGCGGGCACTGGCGCGCTCGAGGACGTCGCGGATGTCGTCGTGGCCATACTTGACCGCGCCGGCATAGTCGGCATGGCCGGGCCGGGGACGGGTCACGTCGTTCCGCTGGGTCCCTGCCGCTCCCTCGGGCATGGTGGCTTCGACATACATCGTCTGCTGCCAGTTGACCCAGTCGCGGTTCCGGATGAGCAGCGAGACCGGGGCTCCGGTGGTGCGTCCGTGCCTGACCCCTGACCAGACCTCCGCACGGTCGCTTTCGATCTGCATGCGTCGTCCCCGGCCGTAGCCGCCCTGGCGGCGCTTGAGCTGGTGATTGAGGGCATCAATGTCGAGTCGCAGGCCGGCGGGAACGCCGTCCATCGTGACAATGAGTCCCTGGCCGTGCGATTCGCCCGCGGTGAGGAATCTGAGCATGTGGCCGCCCATTTTATCGCTTGGCTGTTTGGCGGCCGGGCCCCCCGTCAAATTGGATCGGTCCTGTTAAGAAAAGGGCGAGACGTTAAACGTTTGTAAATCCTGCGAATGTCGGATTTCCGTCTTGTCTTTCGCGTGATAATGACGCCGAAACCGGCAGGGAGCCGGGGTGTTGAACGAGGAGTCTTCGAATGAGACGCATGTCTTGGTTCGCGACGGCGATGGCGGCGACACTGTTTGTGGCTGGCCTCTCGGCGCAGGGGAACCCGAATTTTTCGGGTAAGTGGACGCTCGTTCCTGGTGACGCAGCGGCCGCTCCTGGCGGTGGTGGCGGTGGAGCACCGGGCGGTGGTGGCGGCGGCGGTGGTCGTGGCGGCGGCGGTGGTCGCGGCGGCGGTGGTGGTGGCTTCTGCGGGCAGGAGTGCACGATTGCCCAGGACGCCAGCACGATCACGATTACCCGCATGGGCCAGAATGGCGAAGTGAAGACGGTCTACAAGCTGGATGGCAGCGAGAGCAAGAACCAGCAGCAGGGCCGTGGCGGCGCGACGGAAGTCGTGTCGAAGGCGAAGTGGGATGGCGGCAAGCTCTCCATCTCCACGGACGCGCCGGGGCGCGACGGCGCACCGCAGACTCGCGTCACCGTCGTGTCCATGAACGCGGGCATGATGGAAGTCGAGAATCAGGGCGGCGGCGGCCGCGGCGGCGCCAAGCAGGTCTACAAGAAGAACTAGTTCGTCGTACGTCGTGCGACCGCGGCATCGGGCCGCGGTCGCGCATCCCTCGACGTTGCGAGAACTGCGCGCGTCGCGCCCGGCTGGCGTTCCTGAATCTGCGTACGTTTTTCCCCTCTCGTTCAAATCCTTCGTAAATTCACCACGGGCCGTTCGTTGCACCCTTGACGGGGCATGCCTCGACTGCTCTCTCCGTTCGTTGACCCGCTCATCGACGCGGATGCCGCCTACGACACACGTCTCGATGGCCCAGGCCGTGACCGGTGGCGTGGCGTCATCGACGCTCTCGATCAGGGCGCGGACGGCGAGCCGCGCCGAATCGTTGTGGACGCGCGGTCGCGCGCGGACGCGAGTCAGTGTGTGGCCAGGCTCACTGCGCTGGCCGAGGCGCGCGGGTTTCTCACCTTGCCCGCGGCGGCGCTGGCGGCCTGGCGCGATGCGCGTCAGGACGCGCTCAGCGAGCGCACGCTGCTGCTCATCGCCACCTCGGACCTCCCGCCCGCGACGGCAGAGCACGCGTTGCTGACCGCGTCGACGCTGTCGCCGCGGGGGCACGTGCTCGTCACGGTCGTTCGTCCCCCGGGCGAGGGCACGGTCCACGAGGCGCGCGCGCGGTACGCATCGCGATCCGCGGCGTCGCTGCGGCGCCCCCTTCCCGATGATGGCGAGATTGCAGCCCTGCGTGAACGCGCCGCGCATGCGGACGTGCTCGTGCAGCGCCGCCGCCATGCGGCAGCCGAGCGGCTGCTTCGCGAAGTGGCCTCTGCGTTGGAGCGACGCCGGCGGCCGGACGAAGCCTCGCCCGTGCTGGTGTCGCTTGGCCGGCTCCTGCTGGAACGAGGTCGATGCGATCGTGCGGATGATGCGTTCGAGCGGGCGGCAACCGTCGCCTGTTCGGCGGAAGACGAGTATCGGCGTGTCGACGCGCGCCTGTGGCAGGCGAGTGCCCGTGTCGATGCTGCGCGCCTCACGGACGCGGAGTCCATCTGTCGCGCGGCGATGCTGCTGCCGCACCTGGAACCGTCCACACAGCTGCACGCGCACGCCACGCTCGCCCGGGTCTTCCTGCTGCAAGGCCGTACGCGAGAGGCGGCGGCGATCGATCTTCAGTGTTCATCTTCCCCGACGATCGATACGTCTTTGGCCTCGGTCGCCCGGGCGATGCGCGTGCGGGTGCTCCTGGCGCAGGGACGCGTGTTCGAGGCGGGCGTCGAGGCGCGGACTCTCCTCGACGACGTGGCGGGTGAACGGCCCCATACGCGTCTGCTGGCGGAGACGGCGTATCTGCGCTTCCTCGCGGCGGTTGGCGAGTTGGCGCTCGCGCAGGCGTGTGCTGCGCGGATCGCAACGCTTGCCGGTGATGCGCGATGTCCGTTGCGCATGATCCGGGCCAGGGTGCTGCTGACGTACGCGCTGCATCGCGGTGGTCGACGGGATGCGGCAGGCCGCGAGCTTCGTCGTCTCCAGCGATTGGCGCGGATCGTTCCGCCGCTGCTTCGTCGTCAGATTCACGAGCTGCACGCGTTTATCCATGACGATGGAGTTGTGTCTCGTGCGCCCGACACCGAGCCTCCATCGGTACAGGAACTGATCGCCATGGCCCTCGAGCCGGACGAGGACGACGAGGCGGTCCGGAAGGTGTTGGGCCGGGTGGGTTCCGTCCTGAGAACGTTGCGTATCGACGTCTGGTCGCAGGATGCGGGTCCACCGTCGCTGCTGTTGTCAGTGGGCGCGGGCGCTGAAACCCACCTGGGCGCGCGCGCGCTCGAGGCGGGCATCGTTCTCGGGCCCGAGCGGCTGGCGCATGGACATGAGCTCGCGGTGCCGGTGCGCCGCGGCAAGGTGCTGGTCGCGGCGATCGCCGCGCGGTGGGCCATCGACCGTCCTCCTCCCCCGGACGCGCGCGATCGGCTCGAGACCGCGGCGGCGATCGTCTGCGGCCGGCTCGAATCGCGCGTGCTCGCGTCGCGGGTGAAGGCGCAGGCCGCGACGCTGATCCCCGAGCTCGTCGGCGTCAGCGCGGCGATGCAGGAGGTGCGCGCCGCGATCACCCGCGCGGCGGCTGCGCCGTTCTCGGTGCTGATTCAGGGCGAGAGCGGGGTGGGAAAGGAACTGGTCGCGCGGGCGATTCACCAGTTGAGCGCGCGCCGCGAGCGGCCGTTCTGTGATGTGAACTGTGCGGCGCTGCCGGACGATCTCCTCGAGTCGGAGCTTTTCGGGCATGCGCGCGGGGCGTTCACCGGAGCGATTGTCGAACGGGCCGGTCTCTTCGAGGCGGCGGCTGGCGGGACGCTGTTCCTCGACGAAGTCGCCGATCTCTCGCCGCGCGGGCAGGCCAAGCTGCTGCGTGTGCTGCAGCAGCAGGAGGTCCGGCGGGTGGGGGAGACATTCAGTCGTCCTGTCGACGTGCGGATGGTGGCCGCGGCGAACCGCGACCTGCGGGAGGAAGTGGTCGCCGGCCGCTTTCGCAGCGACCTGCTGTACCGCCTCGATGTGATTCGTCTGCGGATTCCGCCGTTGCGCGAGCGTCCCGAGGATGTGGCGCCGCTGGCGTTGCACCTGTGGCGAGGAGCGGCCGCCCGCGTAGAGACCACCGCTGCACTGGCGCACGGGGTGCTGTCGGCGTTATCGCGCTATCACTGGCCGGGTAACGTGCGTGAGCTGCAGAACGTCATGGCGTCGCTCGCGGTGATGGCGCCGGCCCGGGGATACGTGCGGCCGCAGCTGCTGCCAGCCGCGATACAGGGGGGCACGCACGTGAAGGCGGCACGGCTGGCCGAGGCCCGGGAACAGTTCGAGCGGCGGGCCATCGAGAGCGCGTTGGCGCGTCACGCCGGCAACCGGAGTCGTGCGGCGCGGGAGCTGGGGCTCTCGCGGCAGGGACTGCTCAAGATGATGACGCGCCTGGGTGTGCACGCGGCGACGGTTCTCTCGTCTGATGAAGCTGGGGCTCAGTGAGCAACAGCCCGCGAACCGAAGGAATCTACCCCGATGTGCACCACCAGGAAGTATGTGTGCCCCGGCTGGCTCGGATTCAGAATGTCACTTGAAGTGAGGGCGCGCGCAAGCCGTTCGTCGGTTCCCACTCGATCTGGGCCTGACAGACGCTGCCCGCGCACTCCGGCACCTTGATGGCGCGCGCGCGGAGGAACGGTGCAGCGGTGGCTGGTCTGGGATTCTCATATCCGGCGAGATCGATCAGCTTATTCGCGTCGAGCATCTGCGAACGCTGAACCGAAAGCTGCCCACCACCCCGTACATGCACATGGTGGATGGCGACCGAGGCATCAGGATCCGCCGAGCCGCCCCGCCCCGACAGAAAGACGAAGTCAGTGTCGGTCGCCCAGACGACTGGCGATCGCACTGTCTCGCTCCGGGCATCGTTGCGACCTCGATATTTCTGATTGACGGCGTACCACTCGGGAAACACCGGTAGCCCGACATCCTGCAGAACCTCCGCACTCCTGGCGCTGGCGGGCAGGCGGTTGATTTGGGTGCTGCTCCCGACGTCGTACACCAGCAGCACGTCCTCATCCTGGGACTGCGACGGGCGAAATCGCGAGTACGCGATGAATCTCCCAGTCGGCGAGATCGACGGCTGCGCGGCGTAAAACTGGTCGACAACAAGCCCCGCCGGCAGGTTCACGATCGACACGATCTCGGCCGACACCACCACCAGGCGATCCGACTCCCACGGGACGACCAGATCCGGCGAACGGCCGAAGGTGGGAATCTCGAACGTTGACGTCTGCCCGCCGACGCTGACGCGTGCGCTGACCAGAAGGTCGACGAATGGGGGAGTCCACCGTTCCTCGATCACGACCTGCCGCTGGCCGACGGTGCCCGACCAGACCGTCCGCCTGGTCCCCTGCGCGTGGACCAGTGCGAAGGAACTTCCGACGAGCACGATCAGGACCGACAGCATCCGCATGGGAGCCATTATGTACCCGGCAGGGTACGCGATGAGGTGCGTCACGCGACGCGGATCCGGGTCTGGCACCAAGCTGCTGAAAAATCTGAAGACACACGATCGCGGTTAGGCGAAGATCGCTTCGTGCTCCGGTTTCTCGTGCGGCGACTGCTGCTGACGATTCCCGTCCTCATCGGCGTCGCCACGCTGGTGTTCTCGCTGATTCATCTGATCCCCGGCGATCCCGCGCAGGCGATGCTGGGAGATACCGCGTCGCAGAAAGATGTCGAGGAGCTTCGCGAGCGGCTCGGCCTGAACAAACCGCTCATCGAGCAGTACGCCCTGTTCCTCGCCGGTGTCGCGCACGCCGATCTCGGGACCTCGTTGCGCACCGGCGATTCGGTGACGCGTCAGATTCTGACCCGCATGCCGGCGACGATCGAGCTCGCCGCGGCGGCGATGTTCGTCGCCGTAATCATCGCGCTTCCGCTGGGGATTGCGGCGGCCGTCTGGCGAGGAACGGCCATCGATCACGGGGCGATGACCCTGGCGCTCGCCGGTGTCTCGATTCCCAATTTCTGGCTCGGGCCGCTGCTGGCGATCATCTTCGCCGTCGAGCTCGGATGGTTGCCGGTGTCCGGTCGTGGCACGTGGCAGCACCTGATTCTGCCGGCGATTTCACTGGGGGCGGCCCTCGCCGCCATCCTGGCGCGCATGACCCGCGCGACGCTGCTCGAGGAGCTGCGCGAGCAGTACGTGACGGCGGCCCGCGCTCGCGGCGTCTCGCCGGCCCGCGCGGTTCTGCGCCACGCCTTTCTCAACAGCCTGATCCCGGTCGTCACGCTGCTGGGGCTGCAGTTTGGCGCCGTGCTCACCGGGGCGGTGATCACCGAGACCGTCTTTTCGTGGCCGGGAATCGGCCGGTTGCTCATCCAGTCGATCGGGTTTCGCGATTATCCGCTCGTGCAGGGATGCATCCTGCTCATCGCCTTCACCTATCTCTTCGTGAATCTGCTGACCGATCTCCTGTACGGGTATCTCGATCCGCGCATCCGTTATGAGTGAGCGACGAGACGCGGCGCGGCGAGAGGGTCGCGACCCGATGCGACGATGCGCCGGAGGCGATTGCTGATGTCACGCCTCGGTGCGGCGATCGTGCTGGTGGCGGTTGCGGCGGCGCTCCTCGGTCCCGCCCTCGTGCCGTACGACCCGGCCGCACAGAATCTCGCGCTGCGTCTCGCGGGGCCGACGGGATTCCACTGGTTCGGCCTCGACGAGCTCGGTCGCGACATCTTTGCCCGCGTGCTGGTCGGCGCCCGCATTTCGATGATGGTCGGTCTCGTGGTGGTTGGCGTGTCGTCCACCGTCGGCATCGTCCTCGGGGCGATTGCCGGATATTTCGGCGGCTGGATCGACGAAGCCATTTCCCGGGTCATCGACGTGCTGCTGGCCTTTCCCGGTCTGCTCCTGGCGATTGCGCTCGTGGCGGTGCTCGGTCCCAGCCTTCGCAATGTGGTGCTCGCGCTCACGCTGATCGGGTGGGTCGGCTATGCGCGGCTGGTGCGGGCGCAGGTGCTGCGGGCGAGAGAATTCGAGTACGTGCAGGCGGCGCGCGCGCTCGGCGCGTCCACCGTCCGCATTCTGGTGCATCACGTGATTCCGTCGGCCATGCCGGCCGTCATCGTTCAGGCCACGCTTGGCATGGGTGGGGCGATTCTCTCGGAAGCGTCGCTCAGTTTTCTGGGTCTTGGCGTGCAGCCGCCGACACCGAGCTGGGGCACCATGTTGAGCTACGGCAAGGCGCACCTGCTCGACGCGCCGCATCTCACCCTGTTCCCCGGCCTGGCGATTGCGGTTCTCGTGCTGGGATTCAACTTCCTTGGCGACGGCCTGAGAGACGCGCTCGATCCCGGCGGCGCGCGCCGCGCTTCGATTTCCTGACCATTGGAATCTGAGATCGCGGCCGGGAAAATTTGGAAAATGGGGTCGGGAGTCATTTAACGAGGACAGTGCCCGGAGAATTCTTCACTGGGCGGGCTACTGTCCTCGTTAAATGACCCCCGACCCCATTTATTGACCGGCGCTCGGCTCGTGGACGGATTTTCGACAGATGGGCGCACTCCTGAACCCACCGAAACCGGAACATTCCGGCGACTTTGGGGTCTAAGCTTTCAGGCGGTGCTAGACTTCATGCATATACCCAATTCGGGAGCAGTGGTGAAGAACGCTGGCGCCATAGGTTGGTCCGACGTCGACGGTCGCGAAGCGGCTCTGGTCGAGCGGTGTGCGGCGGGCGACGATGCGGCGTGCGCCGAGCTGGTGGCCATCCATCAACGCATGGTCTTCGGGCTGGCGTTGCATCTCCTCGGAGACCGCGACGAGGCGCTGGACCTCTCGCAGGAAGTCTTCCTGCGCGTCTTCCGCACTATCTCCACCTTCCGCGGCCAATCGGCCCTCCGTACCTGGATCTATCGCATCGTCATCAACCAGGCGCGCAATCGCCAGCGCTGGTGGCGTCGTCGTCATCGCGCGGACCAGGTGTCGCTCGACGAGCATCTGGCCCAGTTCGGCGACATGGCGTCGACCGGTGATGCACTGCCGGATCGCCTGCTGGCGAGCAAGGAAACGGCTGCCCGCATCTGGCAGGCGCTCGAGCGGCTTCCCTTCGATCAGCGCACCGCGCTGATCCTGCGCGAAGTGGATGGCCTGCGCTACGAGGAGATTGCGTTTTCGCTCGGCGTCGCCGTGGGGACGGTCAAGTCGCGGCTCACACGCGCGCGGCAGGCGCTGCGCGCCGAGCTGCTGGGACTTCGATCGTGATTCCCGTCTTCGGTTGCGAGACGGCGCGCGAGCTGCTCGAGCCCTTCCTCGACGGCGAGTTGACGACGGCCGAGCAGGTGGCCGTGCAGTCGCACATCAGGTCGTGCCGCACCTGCAGCGCGCGTATCGACGACATGGCGCTCATCGGCTGGTCGGTCCGGACCGGACAGGATTGTGGCGACGCGGTCATGGACTCCAGCGACTTCACCGTGCTGCAGGGGGGCATTCTCGAACGGGTGCGCGTCGAGCGGCAGCAGTCGCTCCGCTCGCGTGCTGCGGAGTGGTGCTCGGACATGCGGCTGGTCTGGCCCGCCATCGGTGCCACAACGGCGGTGATGTTGTGTCTGTTCGGCGCGGCGAACGTCTGGCATCTCACAACGCTGAAGACGCCGAACTCGCTGGCGGCGCAGATCGAAAGCGCAGAGAACCCTGGCTCAGACCGCAATCCGCTGCGGCTGGAGGACACCCGCTCCGCGCCGCGCGTCCTCCACGATGGACTGGCGTTCGACGGTCTCGCCGCAGGCGAACGCATGGTGATGGTGGCAGCGCTCGTCACGCAGGGCGGTCGCGTGGGAGATGCCGAAGTGCTCAGCCTGCCGGGTGTGTTTCCTCCTGGCTCGCTGACGCTGAACACCGGGCAGGACGTGGTGGACAAGATGCGGACCTGGCAGTTGACGCCGGCGCAGTCGCGCTGGGGTCGGCCGGTTGCGGTTCGCGTGCTCTACATCGTCGCGCAGACGACCGTCGTCAAGGAGTTGCTGCGGCCGATCGCGCCGCCGCCGGCCGCTGCACGGCCAGCCGAACCTTCGAAGGTGTCACCGGAGCCGATCGGTTCGCGCTCGTCGCTCGAGAACGGATCAGCGACGGCCTGACGCAGGAAGCTCGACGTCCTTGCTCGCCACGTTGTTGAGCGCATCGGTCGCCCGCACGATCACGGCGCGGGCGCCGGTCTCATTCTCCAGACTCAGTTCGAACTGCTCCGACCGCGAATCCGCGATGCCGTCCCGCGGATAGATCGCGATCCACCGGTCGCCATCGAGCGAATACTCCGCCTTCTGCACCGACGATTCGTTGTCTTTCACCTCGAACGTGACGACCGTACGCGTGCCGTCGCGGCGGACCTGCCCGATGGTGATCACCGGGGGCGTGTTGTCGACGTCGAACGCCGTGCTCTCGAACGATCCGGTGAGCGCGGTGGCTGGCGAATTCGACGGCGCGTCCGACGCGATGACGCGGATCACGTACCGTCCATTCGCCACCGACGTGGTGTCCCACACCAGGATGGTGTCGTTCAGGCCCACTTTGAGCGGCTTCCACACCGTCTCACCCTCACGGCGGTAGTCCACCTCATAGCTGAGGGTGTCGTGGTTCTCGTCGTCGGCATGCCAGACGAAGGTGAGCAGCCCCTTCTCGTACGTGCGACGGCCGAGTGATGGGCCCGAGCCGCCCGACTGGCTCTGCACGCGGGCGAGGGCGCGCCGGTCGGGCGTGTCGCCTTCGAATCCGGCGATCTCCGGATCCACCGGGAACTGCCGCTGGAATACCGTGCCCGGCGGGTGAATGGTGATCCCGGTCACGCGCGGCCGTGTGTTCTTGGGCAGATACGCGGCGGTGACCGATGTCAGCAGTGGCGCATTGCTGCGCGAGCCGACGAGTACCGCGCGCCACTGCAGGTAGCGCGCACGGGGACTCGAAATCGCACTGCCCTCGGCGTTGTTGTACGTAGAGCTCCAGTCGCTCCAGGTTTCGTCCGGAGTTCGCGTATTGCCCGAACGGGTGGCCACCTCGACCCGGGTGCCCGACGCCAGTGAGGCGTTCCATTTCACGATGCCCCAGCTCGAGACCGTCTGACCGTCGCGTACGTCGGAGGTATAGGTGCCGCGTTCGGCATGGTCGGCGCCGAGGCGGAAGACCTTGCCGGGATTGGAGGTCGCAAACAGGACCCGGTTGTTGCGATCCGTGGCGAGCGTCGTGACCTGTTCCGCATTGGCGCGGGTGACGAGCGTGGGCTGATACGGATCACCGCTCAGGCGATAGATCTTTCCGTGGTTGCCGGTCGCGACCAGAATGTCGCGGTTGCCGTCGAAGGCGATGTCGTAGGGAGTGTCTTCGTGCGATTCCCACAGCGTCTCCGAGCCTCCGTCGGGAGTGATTTGGAACACCGCGCCCGCGCCGGGTCCGGCGGGAACCCGGGTGCTTCCGGTGGTCGTGCCGCCTGAGGTCTCCGCCACGGAGACACCAGTGACCTCCGTCGACACGCTGACCGTGACAGTGCCGGCGCCATCCCCGCTGGCCGCTGCGGCGTCGGTGTCCGACGACGTGGTTGATGTGGCACTGGCGCCTCGGCCGCGAACGGCGGCGGCGAAGATGGAGCCGTCGGCGCGCACGCGGAGCTGATGAATCTCGTTGTAGCCGGAATCGAGCAGCACGAACGGCTTGCCCGACCCGTCGATCTGGAACACCCGCCCCGGTGACTCCGTGCCGGCGAGCAGCCGTCCCTGCTGATCGAGGGCAAGTGTCATCGCGTGGGTGGCCTTGGTCTGATAGAAGACCGTGCCTTTGCCGTCGGGCGGAATCCTGTAGATGACGCCTTTGTCGCCGGTGGCGGCGAAGAGGTTGCCGCTGCGATCGACGACCAGGCTCCAGATGTATTTGTCCGGCGGGTCAAAGAACACCGAGCCCTTGCCAGTGGCATCGACGCGATAGATCTTGCCGTCGGGCGAGGTGGCCACGAAGAGGCCGCCGTTCGGCGCCGGGGCGAGTGCGTGCACCTCGAGCTCTTCGGCGTCGAAGAAGAGCGACGTCTTGCCGGACGCGTCGGTCTTGAAGACCTGGCCATCATTTCCGGTGCCCACGAACACCGAGCCGTCCGCGGCGGCGAGCAGGGTCCACAGGAACGGCGCACTCGATTCGTAGACAGTTGTTGCCGACGGTCCGAGCGTCAGCCGTCCGTAGGAGTCGAGGGAGAGATTCTCGAACTCGCCCTTGAGGAAATCGGCCTCGGTCGACGTCTGCCAGAAAGTCGGGAGTGCCGCGTAGGCCGCGACGCCGGTCAGTGGGAGCAGCAGCGCGGCAAGCGCGACGCGAAATGAGCGCATAGCGTGAAGGCGATGAAGAAGCGGACAGCTCAATCGCGGAGCGGAATCTCCAGCGTCCGCGAGCCGGTGACCGCATAGTCGGTCGGAATTTCCCAGGCCCCCTGCAGCGCACTCTGCAGCGAGCGATAGTTGCCGCTGTCGCGGTCGGCTTCGAGCACCGCCAGCACCGATGGCGGCAGCGCGGACAGCGATTCGCCCTTGACCACCGCGCCGCCATCGCGCGTCACCAGCCGCACGTAGAGGCGATTGTTGCGGCGGGTGTCGTTGAGCACCCGCATCATCTGCGGCAGGCCGCGCGTCTGCGCCGGCTGCACCTGCAGCTCGCGGTTCTCCCATTGGGTCAGCCGCGCGGCGTCGGAGATCATGACCGACACACTGCCCGAGGCGTTGGCCGGAAGCTGAATAGGCACCGACAGCGTCACCTGATCGCCGCGGTAGGTGCGGAGCAGCACCTTCAGCGGCACGGTCGTGCCCGCCTTCGGACGCGATCCATCGATCCATGCGCGCTCGAGCACGGCGCTGCGCGGTTGCTCACTGGCGTCGATGTCGAGCGTGACACCTTCGAGGTCGACATCCTCGAAGCTGTTCTTGAGAACGAAGTTGATCGGCGCGACGACGTATGCCGATGCTGCGGCGGAGGGTTGATCGCCGGAGAAGAGATCCTCGAACGCAATCTGCCCGTACTTCTTGACCGTCGCCGTCCCGTGAATGGCGAAGCTGGCGGTGCCGTTCTGGCGCTCGTAGGACGTCAGGACCTCGTTGATGGCGGAATAGGCGATGAGCGGCGTCAGGAGCTGATCGTTGACCATGCCCATCGTGAAGGCCTTCCGCGTGCCGCGCTCGGACTTCAGGTTGATCGTCAGCGGAATGAGCGGGGGGCCATCGCCGAGCGTGCCGGCGATCGTCGTCGCGCGGTCCTGCTGAATGGTGCCGACCACGGTGCCCGGGCTGGCGATCTTCGTCGAGCTCTGCAGGCTGGGAAGCACGGTGAGGACATGCGCCCGTGTCATCGGGAACTGGGTAGGACCGAGACCGTAGAACGGATGGCCGAATGCGTACACGCGGTTGCCATCGACCTCGGTGACGGTGCCGGTTGCACCGAGGCTGAGGTCTCCGTTGAGCAGCGCGACGCCCACGGCGTCGCCGGGACGGAGCGGAGCCGGTGAAGTCTCACTGACCAGCGCGGTTTGCGCGGCTCCGGCGGAGACCGGCAGGAAACCCATGTCACGGAAGAATGTACCGGCCCGGCCGCCATCGCCTGAGAACCCGCTCATCGCGATCGGTGTGGCGATGGGTCGCAGCAGTGGACCGAGCCCTGCGCTGATGCCTGCTGCGGATGGGCGGACGTCCGACGGGCTGTCGGCGAAGGGTTGAAGAGCCGTCAGCGATTTGCGAAGCGATGCGAGGACGGCCTCGGGTGTCGCCGGCGTCGGAAGGTCGGCGCGAGCCACCCGCGGCCGAATGGCCGGAAGCGTCGCAGCTTCGATCATCTCGCTGATGGGCGTGATGCCGGCGATCGGCTCGGTTGCGAATTCGCCGAGTGAATACGAAACCGCTCCGATCAGGCGGCCGTTGACGTAGACGGGACTCCCGCTCATGCCGGCGATGACGCCGGTGTGCGCGAGAGGGCCGCCTTCGAGCTTCGCCAGAATCAGATCGCGCCGCGGACCGATCTCGTTGTGCAGCACGCCGATGATCTGCACCTTGAACTCATCCAGGCGATCGCCCTCGAAGACAGTACGTCCTATGCCGACCATGCCGGGCCGGATGTCGGCGATCGGAAGATAGGTGGACTGTGCGGGAAGGCCGGCGCCCGCAACGAGAACCAGAGCGGTAATGAACGCGAGCCCGCGGATGTGCATTCTGAAACGCCTTATCGGACGTGGATGATTCTCAATTTACGTGTAAACCCTTGAAACTTCAAGGTCTGTACGCCATGCGCCCCATTGCCGGCACGGCGCCCTCCACTCTCGCCGTTTGACACCGTTGCAACCACCGCGCTACTCTCAAGACCCGGAATTTCCGCTCCGATGCCGTTCTCCTTTAGCTTTTTCGCGCGCCCGTTTGCCGCCAACGGCTGGTGGCGATACGGACGTGTGGCTGAAGAGGTGGCAGGCGTTTAACGACGCATTCGAGCAATCGAGAGATTCAGACGCCCCTTCAGCCCGACCGGTTGAAGGGGCGTTTTCATTTTGGGGTGAGAGGTTTTCGGCGACGTGTTTCGGAGGCGCGACCAGCAGCGATGACCGCCCGTCTGTGTGAAACCGTGACGGCCTCGACGATGGCCGACCTGATTGCCGCCCGCGATGCCGCGGTGGACGGCGACCTCGTCGAGCTGCGCCTCGACGGCGTATCGGCACCGGACGTCGCCGGAGCCCTCGCCGGTCGGAAGAAGCCGGTCATCGTGACCTGCCGGGCGCGCTGGGAAGGCGGCCAATTCGCAGGCAGTGAAGAAGAGCGCGAGACGATCCTGCGCCAGGCACTGACGCTCGGTGCGGAGCTCGTCGACGTCGAGTGGCGCGCCGGGTTCGACGCACTCGTGGCGGCGCACGGCTCGCGGGTGGTGCTGTCGTCGCACGACTTTGCCGGCGTGCCGGACGATCTCCAAACGCGGGCGCGGGCGATGCGGGCAGCCGGCGCCGGTACGATCAAGATTGCGGTGATGCCGCGCTGTCTCTCAGACACGCTGGTGCTTCGCACGATCGCCACGGCCGGCGATGCCGTGGTGGTCGGGATGGGTGATGCGGGCATCGTCACGCGCCTGTTGTCCACGCGGTTCGGATCGAAGTGGACGTATGGCGGGCAGCGGGTGGCGCCAGGGCAGGTGCCGGTCGCCCGCATGATCGACGAGTTCCGTGCGCGCGAGGTCGGCGCCGACACCCGCGTGTTCGGCGTCGTCAGTCCGAACGCGATGCATTCGATCTCGCCGGCCATGCACAACGCGGCGCTGCGGGATGCCGGAATCGACGCAGCGTACGTGCCGCTGGCGGCGCCCGACTTCGCCGACTTCCTGACCTTCGCGGACGCGTTCGGTATCTCCGGCGCCAGCGTGACCATCCCGTTCAAGCTGGACGCCCTCGCCGCCGCGCGCGAGTCGGACGACCGGACGCGCGACATCGGCGCGGCGAATACGCTGCGGCGTGACGAGCGCGGCTGGCAGGCGACGAATACGGATGTCGACGGCTTTCTGGCTCCGCTGCGACAGGCGTTCGGACCATCGCTGCGCGGGGTGCGCGCGGCGGTGCTCGGTGCGGGAGGCGCCGCCCGTGCCGTCGTGGCGGGCCTTCGGGATGCCGGAGCGCACGTCACGATCCACGCCCGACGTGAGGCGCAGGCGGCCGATGTGGCGCAGGCGATGCGCGTGTCGTCCGGCGCATGGCCGCCGCCCGCGGGCAGCTGGGATCTGCTGGTGAACACGACGCCGCTCGGCGGCACGACGCATCGTGACGAATCGCCGCTGCCCGGCGGGCCGTTTGACGGTCCTGTCGTGTACGACCTGACCTATGGCGAGGGCGAGTCGCGATTGATCCGCGAGGCGCGCGAGGCGGGGTGTCGCACGATCGATGGACTGCCGATGCTCGTGGCCCAGGCAGAGCGGCAGTTCGAATGGTGGACGGGGCGTCCGCCGCGAACCGGAGTGATGCGCGCCGCCGCGGAGCGTCGGGCGAAAGCAGTGGAAAGCGGACAGGCGGCTGCAGAATCCGCAGGCCGGGCGTCGCGCCCTTCGAATGGGCTCAGGGCGTCCTGAGCAGCGGCGAAGGACGAAGCAAACCCGGCGAGGCGATCACGCTATGACGATGACGACCTTCGACGAATTCAAGGAGCTCGCGCAGCGCGGCACGTTCGTGCCGGTGTGCAAAGAGCTGATGGCCGATCTGCTGACGCCGGTCTCGGCGTTCCTGAAGATCGCCGAGCACTCGGACTACGCGTTTCTTCTGGAGTCGGTCGAGGGCGGGGAGCAGGTGGCCCGGTATTCGTTCCTCGGCAAGGATCCGTTCCTCATCCTCCGGTCGCGGGGCGGCAAGACGATCATCGACCGCGCAGGCGAGACGACCGAGTCGGACATCCCGCTCATGCAGACGCTGCGCGAGCTGATGGCGGAGTTCCACTCGCCGTTCGTCCCCGGACTGCCGCGCTTCACCGGCGGCGCAGTCGGCTATCTCACCTATGACGCGGCGTCGTGGTTCGAGCCGGTGCGGATGCAGGAGGCGGACCACGTCGAAGACGAAGCGGGCTTCATGCTGTTCGATACCGTGCTCGCCTTCGATCACGTGCGGCACCGGATCCTCGTCATTGCCAACGCGCGCATCACCGGTGACGAGGACCTCGAGGCGCTCTACCAGTTCGCGTGCGCGAAGATCGGATTCGTCGAGCGCGAGCTCGAACGGACGCTGTCGAAGACCGCCGCGCCAACGGCGGCGGCGCTCGAGTTCGCGTCGAACGTGAGCAAGGACGCGTTCGAGTCCACGGTGCGCACGGCGAAGGAGTACATCGCCGCGGGCGACATCTATCAGGTCGTGTTGTCGCAGCGGTTCGCCGCGAAGACCGAGGTCGATCCGTTCACCGTGTATCGCGCGCTGCGTCATGTCAACCCGTCGCCCTACATGTATTTCCTGCGCGTCGGCGGCCGATCGATCGTCGGGTCGTCACCCGAGATGCTGGTGCGGGTCGAGGGACGCAAGGTGCAGACGCACCCGATTGCCGGGACGCGGCCTCGCGGCCGGAACGAGGAAGAGGACGTGCGCCTCGGCGAGGAGCTGAAGCGCAACGAGAAGGAGCGGGCCGAGCACGTCATGCTCGTCGATCTCGGACGCAACGACATCGGCCGCGTGTCCGCCTACGGCAGCGTGCGCGTTCCGACCTACATGACGCTCGAACGCTACTCGCACGTGATGCACCTGGTGTCGGTGGTCGAAGGCCGGCTGGACGAGGAGCACGATCGGCTCGACGCGCTGGCCGCCTGTTTCCCCGCCGGCACCGTGTCCGGTGCACCCAAGGTGCGGGCGATGGAGATCATCGCGGAGCTCGAGAATCGCCGGCGCGGACCCTATGCCGGTGCGGTCGGGTATCTCGATTTCGCCGGCAATCTCGATTTCTGCATCACCATCCGCACGGTGGTGATGGAGAACGGTCACGCGTATGTCCAGGCCGGCGCCGGCATCGTTGCCGATTCGAACCCGGCCGCGGAATACGAAGAGACCCGCGACAAGGCCCGCGCGGTGCTGCGCGCGCTGGAACTGGCGCAAGCCGGCCTGTGACCCTCCGGTTGGGCGTTGGGCATGTGAATTGAGCATTGTGAATTGATCGATTTATGGTCCTCGTCATCGACAACTACGATTCGTTTACCTACAACCTCGTGCAGTACCTGGGCGAGCTCGGCGCCGAGGTGCGCGTCAAACGCAACAACGAGGTGACCGTCGGCGAGATCGAAGTCATGGGACCCGAGCAGATTCTGATCTCGCCCGGGCCGGGACGTCCGGAGAATGCCGGCATCACGCCGGAGGTGATCCGACACTTCGGTCCCAAGACGCCAATCCTCGGCGTGTGTCTTGGCCATCAGGCCATCGGGATGGTCTACGGCGGGACGGTGTGTCGAGCGAGCACGCCGATGCACGGCAAGACATCGACGGTCGTGCACGACAGCAGGGGCGTCTTCACGGGCATCAGCGCGCCGTTTGCCGCAGGGCGGTATCACTCGCTCGTCATCTCGAACAAGGACGTGCCCGCCGACCTCGAAGTGGCGGCGCGCACGCAGGACGACGGCACGATCATGGCCGTGCGGCACCGGACGTATCAGGTGCACGGTGTGCAGTTCCATCCGGAATCGGTTCTCACCGAAGAAGGGCGGACGATCCTGCGCAACTTCATGGACCTCTGATGTTCACGCCGCTCATCGAGAAGGTTGTCCGGCACGAGGACCTCACCGAGGAGGAGGCCGCCGGCGTCATGCGCGACGTGATGGAAGGACGTGCGTCGGTGCCGTCGCTGACCGCGCTCCTGGCCGTGCTGCGGATGAAGGGAGAGCGCCCGGCCGAGATCGTCGGGTTCGCCCGGACGATGCGCGCGCATGCAGTGAAGCTTTCTGCACCCGCTGGCGCGGTGTTCGATACCTGCGGCACGGGCGGTGACGGTGCCGGCACCTTCAACATCTCGACAGCCGCCGCCATCGTCGTCGCTGCGGCCGGGGTGAGGGTGGCCAAGCATGGCAATCGCTCGGTCTCGAGCCGGTGCGGCAGCGCCGACGTCTTCGAGCATCTCGGTGTTCGGGTCGATGCACCGCCGGCCGTCGTCGAACAGACGCTGCGGACCGCGAACATCGCGTTTTTCTTCGCGCCGACGTTTCACCCGGCGATGAAGCATGCCGGCCAGGCGCGCCGCGAGCTCGGCATGCGCACGGCATTCAATCTGCTCGGACCGTTGACGAATCCGGCAGGCGCCACCCGCCAGATCGTCGGCGTGCCGCGCGCGGAATTCACCGAGCTCCTCGCACACGCGCTCCTGCGCCTCGGCGCCGAGCGGGCGTGGGTGGTGCACGGCGCTGATGGACTCGACGAGATCTCGACGAGCGGCTACACCAAGGTCTCGGAGTGCCGCGGCGAGACGGTGCACACGTTCTACCTGCACCCTTCGGATGTCGGCCTGCGCCGGATTCAGGTCGGCGAGCTGCAGGGCGGAGATGCGGCCGCCAACGCCGCCATCATTCGCGAGGTGCTCGATGGCCGTCCCGGCGCCCCGCGCGAAATCGTGCTGCTGAACGCGGGGGCGGCGCTCTTTGTCGCCGGGGCCTGTGCGTCGGTGACCGACGGCATCGTGCTCGCCGCGCGAGCGATCGACAGCGGTGCGGCACGCGCGACGCTGGACGCGCTGGTCCGCTGCTCACACGCCGAGGCACTCGCATGAGTACGCGGCCGGATCTGCTCGCGGCGATCGTCGAGGGCACCCGTCGCCTGACCGAGGCTCGTCGTGAGCGCGAGACCCTGTCAACGCTGGAGAAGCGTGCGTCGACGGCGACGCCACGGGGGGAAGCATTCGCCGCCGGCCTGACCACGGCAGGGCGATTCAACGTCATCGCCGAGTGCAAGCGGCGGTCGCCGTCGAAGGGCATCCTGTGCGAAGACTACGATCCGGTGGCGATTGCGCGGCAGTACGAAGCCGGCGGAGCCGCGGCGATCTCCGTGCTGACCGAGCCGATGTTCTTCGATGGCGCCCTGGCCCATCTCTGTGCGGTCCGTGCGGCAGTCGCGCTGCCGCTGCTGCGCAAGGACTTCATCGTCGACGACTACCAGCTGTTCGAAGCGCGCGCGGCCGGGGCCGACGCGATCCTCCTGATCGTGGCCGCATTGGAGGATGACGAACTGTCCGCGCTGCAGTCACGGGCCTGGGAGCTCGGCCTGGCAGCCCTCGTCGAAGTGCACGATGACGACGAGCTGACGCGGGCCATCGACGCCGGTGCGCGCATCATCGGAGTCAACAACCGGAACCTGCGGACGCTCGCCGTCGATGTGGAGGCGTCGTATCGCCTCGTCGCGCGCATGCCGCGCGCGGTGGTCGCCGTGAGCGAGAGCGGACTGCAGTCTCGGGAGGATCTCGAGCGCCTGTCGGCGGCCGGATATGGCGCATTCCTGATCGGCGAGCGGTTCATGACCGATCCCTCGCCGGCGACTGCCATTCAGCGCCTGATCGGCGGCTTGCCATGAGCCAGCCTTCGGTTCGCCGGCTGGCGACGCGAGGGCCGGCTGATCGGCGGCTGGCCATGAGCGAACCTTTGGTTCGCCGGCTGGCGACGCGAGGGGCGGCTGAAGGACGGCCTGCCATGAGCGAACCTTTGGTTCGCCGGCTGGCGACGCGAGGGGCGGCTGAAGGACGGCCTGCCATGAGCGAACCTTTGGTTCGCCGGCTGGCGACGCGAGGGGCGGCTGAAGGACGGCCTGCCATGAGCGAACCTTTGGTTCGCCGGCTGGCGACGCGAGGGGCGGCTGAAGGACGGCCTGCCATGAGCGAACCTTCGGTTCGCCGTCAGGCGGATCGAAGGTGAGTCGAATGGTCCTGAAGATTTGCGGAATCACGCGCCTGTCGGATGCGGACGCGGCCGTGGCCAACGGCGCCACCGCGCTCGGCTTCGTCTTCTGGCCGACGAGTCCGCGGTTCGTGTCGCCGGAGCGGGCGGCGGCGATCGTCGCCGCGCTGCCGAAGGGGATTGCGACCTTCGGTGTGTTCGTCAACGAGGCAATGGCGGCGGTGGAGCAGATGGCGATGCGCGTCGGGCTGACGACGGTGCAGCTGCACGGCGATGAATGCGCGGAGGACGCCGCCCGGCTGCGACTGCCGGTGGTGCGGGCGGTGACGTTGGAAGAGGCCGACGTGGTGTGCGACAGCTGGCCTGCCGATGCCACCTTTCTGCTCGACGCGGCCGATCGCGAGAAGCGCGGAGGCACCGGGCGCACGGTCGACTGGAGCCGCGCGCGCGACTTCGCGTCGCGCCGGCGCGTAATTCTTGCCGGCGGGCTGACACCCGGGAACGTTGCCGAGGCGATCGAATCGGTGCGTCCCGGCGGCGTCGACGTGTCGTCAGGCGTGGAGATCGCACCAGGGATCAAGGATCCCGGAAAGGTGGCGGCGTTTCTCGCAAACGCGCGCCGGGCGTTCGAGAAACGGGGATGAGCACCATGACTGCAGACGACCGCGCGATCTTCGGACGACGGGATCCGGATGCGCGGGGGTATTTCGGATCGTATGGCGGGCGCTTCGTGCCGGAGACGCTCGTGGCCCCGATCGAAGAATTGACGGCCGGGTATTTCTCGGCGCGCGCCGATGCCGGATTCAGAGGCGAGCTCGATCGCCTGTTGAAGCACTACGTGGGTCGGCCCACGCCGCTCTACGAGGCCACGCGGCTCGCCGCGGCGTCGTCAGCGGGCGTGCGGATGTTCTTCAAACGGGAGGACCTGACGCATACCGGCGCACACAAGATCAACAACGCGCTCGGCCAGGCGCTTCTCGCGCAGCGCATGGGGAAGTCGCGCATCGTGGCCGAGACCGGCGCCGGTCAGCATGGCGTCGCCACGGCCACGGCCTGTGCGCTCCTCGGACTCGAGTGCGTCGTCTACATGGGCGCCGAAGATATGCGCAGGCAGGCGCTCAATGTCGTGCGCATGCGGCTGCTCGGCGCGACGGTGCAGCAGGTGGATGCCGGCAGCAGGACGTTGAAGGACGCCATCAACGAAGCGATGCGCGACTGGGTGGCGAACGTGCACCACACCTATTACCTGCTCGGGTCCGCACTCGGCCCGCATCCGTATCCGCTGATGGTGCGTGAATTCCAGGCGGTCATCGGCCGCGAAGCGCGGAGGCAGATCCTCGAGCAGGCGGGACGCCTGCCGGATGTCGTCATCGCCTGCGTGGGTGGCGGCAGCAATGCCATCGGCATCTTCGACGGTTTCGTCGACGACACCGGCGTGCGGCTCGTCGGCGTCGAGGCCGGCGGGGAACGGATCGCGCCCGGGCGTCACGCCGCGCGCTTTGCCGGCGGCAGCACCGGTGTGCTGCAGGGTACCCGGACGTTCGTGCTGCAGGACGAGGCGGGCAACATCGAGCTCACACACTCGATTTCCGCGGGGCTCGACTATGCCGCCGTCGGGCCCGAGCACGCGTGGCTGCGCGAGACCGGTCGTACGGAGTACGCATATGCCACCGACAGCGAGGCACTCGAGGGCTTCAAGGCACTGGCGCGTCTCGAAGGGATCATTCCGGCGCTCGAATCGTCGCACGCCGTGATTCACGCCATGCAGATGGCGCCGACGCTGCCGTCCGGCAGCGTGATGCTGGTCAATCTGTCGGGCCGTGGCGACAAGGACGTGCAGAGCGTGGCGGAGGTGTTGACGTGAGCCGCCTGGCGCAGACGTTCGAGCGGCTGCGCGCGTCGGGCACACGTGGCCTGGTGACGTATATCACCGCCGGCGATCCGGATCTGCCGCGCACGGAAGGCATTCTGCGCGCACTCGAACGCGCCGGCGCCGACGTCGTCGAGGTGGGGATCCCGTTTTCCGATCCGCTGGCCGATGGTCCGGTGATTCAACGGGCCACCGAGCGGGCGCTCGCAGCGAAGACGACGCTGGTGGGAGTGCTGGCGATGCTGCGACGGCTGCGCGCGGAATTGCACATGCCGGTCGTGCTCTTCAGCTACGCGAACCCGATCCTGCGGGTGGGCCCGGAGCGATTCGCCGACCTGGCACGGGAAGCCGGTGTCGACGGCGTCCTCGTGCTGGATCTCCCGATTGAGGAATCCGAGGACTTTCGCGCCATCCTGTCGGCCCGCGGGATTGATACAATTCTCCTGCTCAGCCCGACGACCAGTGACGAGCGGCTGCGTGCGGCAGCGCGGCTCGGGAGCGGGTTCCTCTACGTCATCTCGCGGCTCGGCGTGACCGGTGCGCGCGACGAGATTGCCGAGGGCGCTGAAGACATGGTCCGGCGGATCCGTGGGGTCAGTGCGCTGCCGGTCGCGCTCGGGTTCGGCATCTCGAAGCCGGATCACGTGCGGCAGGTCGGGCAGTGGGCGGATGCGGCCGTGGTCGGCAGCGCGCTCGTGAACGTCATCGCGGACGCTGGGCAATCACCTGATCTCAACACGCGCGTCGAGGAGTATGTCCGTTGGCTGAAGTCCTGAGCATCGAAGAGCTGCGCGGCCGCATCGACGTGATCGACGAGCAGCTGGTGCGTCTGCTGAACGTGCGCGTGGCCTGCGCCGTGGAAGTCGGGCGGCTCAAGCACGAGGCCGGGATGGCGATCTACCAGCCGGAGCGCGAAGCACAGGTGCTGACACGCGTGCGCACGTCGGCGGTGGAACTGGCCGGGCCGCTCGAAGCTGAAGCGGTCGTGCGGATCTTCGAGCGGGTGATCGATGAGGCGCGACGGGCGGAACGGCTGGCGGCATCGCGTCGCGGTGGAACGGAATCGGGGCCGGAAGCATAAGGTGGACGGCGACCTGTCCGCCGCAGCACGGAGTATGCAGGCGGAAGCGGGCCCGGCAGTTGGTTTCAGAGGAGCAGAGTCATGGTCGTCGTGATGAAGGAACGCGCCACCGAGGCGCAGGTCGATGCGGTGATTGCGCGTCTCATCGAGATGGGAATGGACGTCCACCGATCGTCCGGTGCCACGCGTACGGTGCTCGGGGTCGTGGGAGCGCACAAGATCGAGCCGGAGTTGATCGGCCTGCTCGATGGGGTGCACGAAGTGCTTCGCATCACCGAACCGTACAAGCGGGCGAGCCGGACCTTCAAGCCGGAGGACACGGTCGTCGTTCTCGATGACGTGCGCATCGGTGGCGATGAAGTGATCGTGATGGCCGGTCCGTGCTCGGCGGAGACCGACGAGCAGGTGATGGCCACCGCGGCTGCCTGCAAGCGGGCGGGCGCGAAGATTCTCCGCGGCGGCGCCTTCAAGCCGCGCAGCTCGCCCTACAGCTTCCAGGGACTCGGTGAAACGGGGCTGCAGATGCTCCGACGCGCCGGGGATGCGCACAACCTGAAAGTGATCACCGAGGTGATGGACGCCAACCAGATCGAGCTGATCGGGCGCTACGCGGACATCTACCAGGTGGGCGCGCGCAACATGCAGAACTTCACGCTGCTGCGGGAACTGGGACACACGCGCAAACCTGTCCTGCTGAAACGCGGGCTCGCCGCGACAATCGAGGAGTGGCTGATGTCGGCCGAGTACGTGCTGGCCGGCGGCAACAACGACGTCATCCTCTGCGAGCGCGGCATCCGCACGTTCGAGACGGCCACCCGCAACACCTTCGACATTTCAGCGATCCCGGTCGTCAAGAAGCTCAGTCATTTGCCGGTGGTCGCCGACCCGAGTCACGGGGCGGGACGCCGCGACATGGTCGCGCCCATGGCCCGCGCGGCAGTGGCCGCCGGTGCGGACGGTCTCATCATCGAGGTCCACAACGATCCCGATCACGCGCTCAGCGACGGCGCGCAGTCGATGTTCCCGATGCAGTTCGATCGGCTCATGGCTGAACTGCGCATCATCGCACCGGCCATCGGTCGCAGCATCTGCCTGGAGCCGATGGCGCGACGCGGCTGGAGCCGCTGACGCCGGCGCACCCAGTCACGAACGCCCGACTCTCTCGCAGGCCGGGGTTTGACCCCGGCCGCCTCTTACTGTGACCGATACCCAGCCTCCGTTCGAGACCGTCACCATCGTCGGCGTCGGTCTCATTGGCGGTTCGATCGCGCTCGGCGTGCGGGATCGCTGGCCATCGGTCCGCATTACCGGCGTCGACCGGCCCGCGGTCATTGCTCACGCCATGAGCAGCAATGCCATCGATCGGGGCGTGTCCGACGTGACGGCGGCGATAGATGCGAGCCTCATCGTCCTCGCGGCGCCGGTGGCGGACAACCTTCGCCTCTTGACGGAAGTCGCTGCACGCCTGGGTGGTGACGCCGTGATCACCGACGTCGGCGGCACGAAGCGCGACATCGTCGCCGCGGCACAGGCGCTGCCGCATCCGGAGAGGTTCGTCGGCGGTCATCCGATCGGCGGCGCCGAGCGTGGCGGCTTCGGATTCGCCCGGCCCAACCTGTTCGTCCGCCGGCCGTGGATCTTCACGCCGGAGGCCGCCGACGCAGCCGCACTGGCCTCGCTCACGGCGCTGGCGCGCGGGCTCGGCGCCGACCCGACGATTCTTGATGCGGCGACGCACGATCGACTCATGGCGTACGTCAGTCACCTGCCGCAGCTGGCTGCAACGGCGCTCATGCATGTCGCGGGCGGGGGAGCCGACGTCGACGGCCTGCGGCTGTCGGGGCGAGGATTGCTCGATACCACTCGTCTGGCGTCCAGTCCCGCCAGTGTCTGGCGCGACATCTGTTCCTCGAACGCGGATCTCATCGGTGAGGCGCTGGACCAGATGATTGCCGCGCTGAGCTCGATGCGGGCCGATCTCGCGAAGGGTGATGCGCTCACCGGGCTCTTCAACGACGCCGCACATTGGCGAACCGAGCTGCTGAAACACCAGGATTGATCGAGTCCTCTCCGCCCATCGATAACCGGCCGCCGATGAAGTGGCGCTGATCCTGCACCTGCTCTGCCCAGGAGATCTCGCGAGGTTCTGCTTGACCGGGAAATGAAACCTGAGCCACTCGCAAGGAATTCAGCCGGTCAAGTCAGCTATTCAAGGAGGACGGTCATGAGAATTGCGGGCGGACTGGCGTGCGCGCTTGCGGCGCTTTCGCTGGCGGCAGTGCCTCAACGGACGGCGTCTGCGTCACCGCAGAGCAACGCATCGGCGCCACGGACTGAAAAGACCATCATGCTGCGGGGCTGCGTCGTGCCCGACGCCAACAAAGAGGGATACGTGCTGACGCACGTCACCGAGGTGCCGGAGGCGGGCCAGTCGGCGATGCCCGCGGAGGCTCACGGCCGCCGAGTCGTGTTCTGGCTCGACAAGCGCGACGAGATGCTCAAGCATGCGAACAAGGCTGTGTCGGTCACCGGCAAGATCGAAGGGATAGAGAACTCGGAGATCGAGTTGAAGAACGGACCCGCGAAAGACGGCGGGTTGCTCGCCGAATTCGAAGGCCCGGGACACGATGTGAAGGTGCCGAAGTCGGTCGTCGACAACGCGGTGGGTACGGCCGGTCGGGCCACACCGGAAAAGAACGACATCAAGACGATGCTGGTGAAGGTCAAGGTCGGCGCGATCCAGGAAACGTCGAACGAGTTCTGCCAGTAGCGGGGGTTGAGACGGGGGTTCGGGACTCGGCGTTCCCCCCTCGCGCAGCGCGCTACGGGCGGCCGGGCGCACGACTCGGGAGTTTCCGAATGTGGGCCGGGCGTCTCATGCCCGGCCCGCTATATTCTTGGCCGTGCGACTTTTTCACATCACATCGAAAGAGGAATGGCGGGCAGCGCAAGTCAGCGGTGAATACCAGCCGCGGGCATACTCGCGCGAAGGTTTCATTCACTGCTCGTACGCCGGCCAGGTGCTGTACACCGCCAATCGCATCTTCAAGGGCGTAAACGATCTGGTGCTTCTCGAGATCGAAACCGCCCATCTGACGTGCGCCGTCGTCGACGAGAACCTCGAAGGCGGCACGGAGCTGTTTCCACACGTTTACGGACCGCTTCCGGTCTCCGCCGTGCGGACGGTGCATCCATTACCGTGCGACGCGGATGGCACGTTCGGCCGCGAGCTGCTTTTGAGTGTCGATGTCGAGGCCTGACGACTGAGCGTGTTCACCCCTGCGGTGCGGCGCGGAGTGTCGATGCACACCAGCCGTCACGCGGAGCGTGGTGGCAGTCGCGCCATGACGTCCGCCAGATGTTCAGCGATGAGCCCGATGTCGCTCTTGAGATCCTCATGAAGCACGAGGGCGTAGTTCTTCGCCTCGTCGAAGCGCAGAACCAGCTCATTCCGTAGCTCCTCGAGATCCTTTTTCGATGCGAGCTCCTCGCGGAGCCGCTTCTCCAGGCTCGCAAGGTCGCTCTTGCTTGCCAAGTCCTCCCGAAGCCTTTTCTCTAGACTGGCAAGGTCGCTCTTGCTTGCCAGGTCCTCCCGGAGCCTCTTCTCCGCGGCGGCAAGATTGGCCACCGATTCCTGACGCAAGGTCTCGAGGTCGTTCTTCGTCGCCAGGACCGCAAGGTCCTCGCGGGTTGCGAGTGTTGGCAGAATCTGCTCGACGTTCGTCAATCGATTGTTGAGATTTTGCACCATGGCTTCGAGCTCAGTTGGCGTCATCGCACGAAACACCCTGAGATGTCTGCACCGGCGAGACGCCGGATCTTAGCATCGTCCCCTGCATGGCAATTGATGGGCCACCGGCCCAATTGTCAGTGCGAGCGCGGTTGAATGTGCGCGACGGCCTGCGGGTTCTCGAGCGAAGAGAGATCGCCGGCGGGTTCGCCGAGATAGGCGGCGCGCAAGACGCGTCGCATGACTTTGGCGTTGCGGGTCTTGGGCAGGTCGGCCACGAATTCGATCGCCTCCGGCTTCATCGGCTTGCCCAGGCTGGTGACGATCATCGCGCGCAGCTCCTCGGCAAGACCCTCGCTCGCGGCATGGCCCGGCCTGAGCACACAGAAGCAGACAAGCGCCTGTCCCTTCATCGGATCGGGGATCCCGATGGCCGCGGCTTCGACCACCGCCGGATGCTCCACCAGCACCGATTCGACTTCCGCCGGACCGAGCCGCTTGCCGGCTATCTTGATGGTGTCATCTGACCGTCCCAGGATGTACCAGAGTCCGTCTTCGTCGATCGCTGCCCAATCGCCGTGCACCCACACCCCGGGAAACCGCGACCAGTACGTCTGTTCGTAGCGCTCCGGATCGCGCCAGAAGCCGCGCGTCATTCCGATCCACGGCGCTCGTACGACAAGCTCGCCGACCTGATTCCGCACCGGACGTCCCTCGTCGTCGACGACATCGGCGGCGATGCCGGGCGGCGGACCTGCGAACGCCGCCGGCTTGAGCGGCGTGAGCACGTTGCCCGCCACGAGCCCGCCAGAGACTTCCGTGCCGCCCGAATAGTTGATGATCGGCAGCCGGCTGTGTCCCACGACGTCGAACAGCCATCGCCACGGTTCAGGGTTCCAGGGTTCGCCGGTCGAGCCGAGGATCCGCAGCGACGAGAGATCGTATCGACGCACCGGCTCGTCGCCGTGACGCATCAGCGAGCGAATCAGCGTGGGCGAGACGCCGAGAATGTTGACGCCGTGTCGTTCGACGAGTGACCACAGGCGGTCGGGGCCCGGGTAATCGAGCGCGCCATCGTAGGTGACGGTGGTGCCGCCGAGCAGCGCCATGCCGAACAGCTCCCACGGCGCCATCATCCAGCCGATGTCGCTGATCCAGAACATGCGCTCGCCGTCGTGCACGTCGAAACAGTGCACCATGTCCTGCGCGGCCTTGACCGGGAATCCGCAGTGGCTGTGGACCGCTCCCTTGGGACGTCCCGTGGTCCCTGACGTGTAGATGACCATCAAGGGATCGTCTGCAGCGGTGCGTTCGGTGTCGCAGACATCGGGCTGTGAGTGGACCAGCGCGTCCCATGCGTGATCGCGTCCGGTGGTCATCGGTACCTCGACGCCCAGACGACCAGCCACGATCACGTGCCGTACCGACGGCGACCGTTCGACCGCCGCGTCCGCGGTACTCTTCATGAGCACGTGCTGGCCTCGCCGCCAGAAGCCGTCAGCCACCAAAAGGATGGTGGCTTCGGCATCGTTCAGCCGCGACGCGACGGCGTCGGCTCCGTAGCCGGAGAACAGCGGCAGCACGAGGCCGCCCAGCTTGACGACCGCGAAGAAGGCGGCCACCAGTTCCGGGCACATCGGCATGAACAGACCGACGCGGTCGCCCTTCTGGAGCCCAAGCGAACGCAGCGCGTTGGCGCAGCGATTGACATCGGCGGCGAGCGCTCGGTAACTGCGCGTCTGCACGATGCCGCGTTCGTCTTCGCACACCAGCGCGTCACGCAGTTCAACCGGTGTGCCGAGCCACTTGTCCAGACAGTTGTGGACGATGTTCAACCGCCCGCCGACACACCACCGCGCCCACGCCGGCCCACGCGACACATCGATCACGCGCTCGTACGGCTCGTAGAACTCGATCGCCAGATCGTCGAGGACGGCGGTCCAGAACCAGTCGGGCTCGCTCACCGAGCGTTTCTGGAGCGCGTCGAGGGTCGGGCAGCCGTGACGCACCATGAACGCGCCAAGGCGGCTGTGCTCGATGTAGTCAGCCGACGGCCGCCACGCAATCTCGCCGCCGAATTCGATGCTCATGCGCCGTGCTCCACGGCCGCGGCGTTCGACGGAGACCTGCTGGGCGGGACCGACATCTTCGTTCTTCGATCGTCGTGGAGGCTCCGATGGTTGTCAAACACGATGGCCTTCGCGGCGAACGCCACGGCGTGCCGCGACTTCCTCGAGCAGGGCATCGACACGCGCGAGGACCGTGGGCCATCGATATTCCTGTTCGACGTAGCGGCGTCCCTGCTCGCCGAGCACGGTGCGCTGCTGCTGATGCGTGAGCAGGTAGCCAAGCCCCTCTTCGAATTCGAGTCCCGATCTGAAGGAGAGTCCACCGTTCGCGCGACGGACTTGTCCATCGAGCACCTTGCAGCGCCCATTGACCAGCGCCGGCACGCCGTGATTCCACCCTTCGAGCAGCACGATGCTGAGGCTCTCATACGGCGATGGCACGATCAGCGCCGCCGCGTTGGCAAGGAGGGCGTTGCGCATGCGGTCGGAGACGTAGCCGAGCGTGACGATCTTCGGGTGCCGGGGAATCTGCATCTTCGCGGGCCCGGCGAGGACGAGCGGTGGTGTCTCGCCCGCCGCCGCGAACCGCTGGAAGTATTCGAGCAGCGTGTCGCACCCCTTGTTGCGATCGATGCGGCCGAGATAGAGCACGTATGGCTCGACGATGCCGCATGCACGCCGCTCTACTTCGGGATCGGTGACGGGAGCCGGATCCAGGCCTGCGCCGATCACGGTGCGGGGAGCCAGCGGCCGCCCCGCCCGCATCGACACGAGCCGTTCCTCTTCAGGCGTCAGGAAGATGTATCCCTGGGGCAGCTGGAAGAAGTGTTCGAGCACGCGGAGATCGATCGCGCGGTCTTCTTCCGCCGTCGGCACCAGCACGGCGCGGTCGGCGACGATCGGCAGGCCGAAGTAGGACTGGTAGTAGCGGAACGCCCAGAAGAGGACCGCGTCGTACGACTCGCCGTGTTGCCGCAGGTGCTCGAGCAGGGCAGGAACGTCCGGACCGTTCTCGCGGAACCACTCTTCCTGGCGCTCCGGCGCCGAGGGACCGGCAAACACCTCGTCGCTGAGATCAGCAAAGCGTTTCAAACGCCGGCGACGTGCGACGGGGAAGCGGAGCACCCGGACGCCGTTCTCGCGCGACTCGCCGGCAGGAAACGAGTTGGCCCAGCTGACGTAGTCGCGGGCGCAACTGGTCAGAACGGTGACGTCATGGGTCGCCGCGAGGCGCTCGGCGAGCTCACGGCAATGAGCTTCGGATCCGCCGGCGATGTCGGCGCCGTAGCGCTGGACGACGCAAGCGAGCTTCACCGGGAGAGGCGACGGACGTCCTGTCGCAGGCGCGCCGTTTCGATCGCCAGTTCCTGCACGCATGCGGCGAGGACGTCGTTCATCCGCCGCTGGCGCTCGAAGTTGTCGCGGCTGTACTCGAACAGCCAGCGGAAGAGCGGCATCAGCAGACGTTGCTTGATGAAGATGAGGACCGGACCGGCGCCGGGGCGATGCGACTGGTAGCGCATCGCGGTGTCGAGGCGCCAGGTTTCGGGGTCACCCAGGAGCTCGGGCAGCAGCAGGGCAGACGGCGACGCGGAATCGGTTGCGGTGCGCAGCAGTGCATCCACCGCATCGAAGACCGCGGGATCGTCGAACGCCGGTGAGGCGCCGTGTCGGAGCAGCTGCTGGCGGAGCCGTTCGCGAACGCGTCCCTGGAGCTCTCCCATCAACGCATCGACTGCGACGTCACCTGAAGTCTGAACCGCCTCGGACGCACGATGATGAGTCACGTTTCTCCAGGGACGACGCCAGGCGTTGCGGGCAACGCGGGCGAGGGAGCGGCGCGGACTGTTGCCCGGTGATCCTGTGCCTGGCGAGGAAGGCAGCGCCTGAACGCCGCATCGAATCGTGAACGCCGGATGGAGCTCGAATTCCGAATCGCGATCCTGGCGCCGCCTCGCTAATCCAGGTCGCTGCGAACGCCTTCGCGGACCTGCACGTTGACGCTGGTGGACGCCACCAGACGCTTGCCTTGCTTCAACCTGAACCGGGCGGCAAAGGTACCGTCGTCACGGTACGTGTGCTCGCCACTGTAGTGACGCTGGATCGTGCTCTTGCCCGCTTCGTAGGGTGAGCAGTCCTCACTGCTCTCGGACATCAGGCCGTCACCCCAATCCCATTCGATCGTCGGGCAGTAGTAGTCGGCATTGTCGTCGCTGCCGCCGCGCACATCGACGGTCACACGCACCTTGAGGGGAGAGAACCCCACGGGCGGCGTCGCCTTGAGTGATAGACTTACCTTCTTGTCATCGTTCCGCTGCGCCAAAGCGAGTCGCGTCGGCGACACCACGAGGGTGAGTACCGCAAGGAGCACGTACGACACGCAGCGCTGGCGAATCATGACACCCCCCTCTCGGGATCAATCTGGACGATTCTAAGCCTCGCCGTGGCGACCGCACAAGCAAGACGCCGGCCTGTGGCACGCGTGCGCCGCGCACGGGGCCTGCGGCGAGGCGGCGCTACGCACGGAGATGCAGCCGATGCCGACCGTTCACAGGACCCCGGCCTTCGTGGCCGCCAGCAGCGCCGACGAGCTCACGGCTGAATTCCTGCTGATTCCCGTCTTCGAGCACGACGACATCGGCGACATGCCGTGGCTGACGGCGCGTGCACACGGGCAGGTCGAACGGGCCCGGGCGCGTGGCGAGCTGACGGGCAAGCTCTATGAGGTCGTCGTGATCGTGCTCGACGGCGAGCGGCCGATGCGTGCGGCGCTCGTCGGTGCCGGCCCGCGTGAGAGCTTTACGCCGGATCGGTTGCGTCGTGTCGCGATCACCGGGGGGCTTGCCGCCCGTCGCGCGCGCTTCACCACCGTCGGTTTCGTCCAGCGCGCAACGCAGATCGATTCACCGACGGCCGCGCAGGTGATCGCAGAAGGCTTCACGCTTGCCAACTACGATGGCGCGTCGCTCAAGACCGGCGGCGACAACCCGACATGGCTCGATTGGGTACATGTGCGCCTCACGGCGCCTGACGCAGCCAGCGAACAGGCGCTCAAGCGCGGCGCGGTGCTCGGCGAATGCACCAACATGGCCCGGGCGCTCGCGAACGAGCCGGGAAACGTCCTGACACCGCGTCAGTTCGCCGAACGCGCGTCAGCCATCGCCAGCGCCGACGGCGTTGCCATCGATATCCTCGACGAGACACGCATCGCCGCGCTCAAAATGGGCCTGCTGCTCGGCGTGGCACAAGGCAGCCAGGAACCGCCGCGTCTCGCCGTGCTCAAGTACGAGCCGAAGGACGCGGTTCCCGGGATCACGCTCGCGCTCGTGGGCAAGGGGATCACGTTCGACACCGGCGGCATCTCGATCAAGCCGGCCGAGAACATGGACAAGATGAAGGACGACATGTCGGGCGGTGCCGCGGTGATCTGCGCGATGTCGGCCATCGCCCGTCTGCGCGCTCCCGTTCGGTGCCTCGCTCTCGTGCCGATGACCGAGAACATGCCCGGCGGCCGGGCGGTGAAGCCGGGCGACGTCCTCACCAGCGCCAGCGGCAAGACGGTCGAGATCCTGAACACCGACGCCGAGGGTCGCCTCGTGCTCGGCGATGCGATCTGGTACGCGCGTCAGCTCGGCGCCACGCATCTTGTCGACGTGGCCACCCTCACCGGCGCGTGCGTCGTGGCGCTCGGCAAGACGACGAGCGGCGTGTTCGGCACGCCCGAGAGCTGGGTGTCGACCATCCTCCGCGCGAGCGAAAAGGCCGGCGACCGTTCCTGGCCGATGCCGGTGTTCGACGATTACAAGGAACAGCTGAAGAGCGAGATCGCCGATTTCACGAACACCGGCGGCCGCGCCGGCGGCGCGATTACCGCTGCGCTCTTCATCAAGGAGTTCACCGGCGATCTCCCCTGGGTCCACATCGACATCGCCGGCACCGCATGGGCGGAGGAGACCAAGCCCTATCAGCCCAAGGGCGCTACCGGCGTCGCGGTCCGCACGCTCGTCGAGCTCGCGATGGCCGCCGGTTCGTGGAGTAAGCTGGAACCACGCACCTGATCGAGGTGTCTAACAGGCCGTGATGCTCTTCCTTCTGCAACAGCCGGTCGTCGTCGAGCTCGGCAAAGGGCCGGCCGAGACGTCACGCATTGCCTACAAGGACGTCATCCTCAGCGCCTTCGGCGTGGTCGGCCTGATCATCGTAGTGGCGATTCTTGCCGGCCTGGCCGCGGGCTGGCTCTTCATCCGCCAGAAGAAGCGCGCGGAACGCGACACACCGGTCGGCGGCACCGACCATGTGCGCTTGCGGATCTGATCAAGTCGCCGCTTCGTGCCCGCCACGCTTTGTGAATTGTGAATTGTGAATTGTGCCCGCCTCCGCTGTAGCTCAAAGAGCGCAGGCGGAAATTGATCTAGTCGGTGTTCTTCCTCCCTGCCTCCTGCGTTGCCTTCAGCGACTTCTGATACCCCATCACGCCGTCGTACAGCGCCGAGGCGATCTCGTCGCGGTACGCATCCGACTTCAGCTGATCGGCCTCGTGCTCGTTGGTGAGGAACGAGATCTCGGCGAGCACGCTCGGCATGGTTGCGCCGATGAGCACTTGAAAGGGCGCCTTCTTCACGCCGAGGCTCCTGGCCTGCTTGTTGACTCGCCGCAGCTGCGCGTACAGAGCCGATTGGACGCGCAGGGCGAAGTTGCGTGACTCATCGATCTTGTCGTTGAGCGTGATCGCCCGGACGATGTCGGACAGATTGCGCATCGTCTTGCCGGACACGGCGTTTTCGCGCGCCGCGATCGCCTCGGCATCGGCGTTGGGGGCGAAGTCCAGGAAATACGTCTCGATGCCGTGGGCGTCTGGATTCGGGCTCGCGTTCGCGTGAATCGACAGGAACAGATCGGCGTTCGCGCGGTTCGCAATCGCGGTGCGCTCATCGAGCGGAACGTAGGCGCTCGTCCGTCGCGTCATGATCACCTCGACGCCGGGAGTGTTCTTCAGCAGCTGTTCGAGCCGCAGGGCCACGTCGAGCACAAGAGCCGACTCGTCGAGGCCGGGAACCTGGGCGCCCGGATCGTGCCCGCCGTGTCCTGGATCGATCACGATGCGCGCCGCGCCGAGGCCGAGCTGGCGCGAGAGCGAATAGCCCGCGCGTCCGGCGGATGATGCCGCGGTCGCTCGACGCGAGGTCGTTGCCGTGCTCGTCGTGGTGGCAGTCGCGCGCGTCGAAGGCGCCGGTCGTCCTGTGCCCTCAGACTGACTGTTTCCGCTGCGATTCGGTGGCGACGACGACGATGCCGGGACTGCGCCAGAGGACGACGCGGACGCGACGGGAGCTGACGGTTTGGTCGCGGTCCTGGGCCGCTCGACGTCGATGACGAGGCGATAGGGATCGTAGACAGGGTAGATGCTGTATCGACCGGCGCGCTCGAGGTCGATCAGAACCCGCGTGCTCGTCTTCGTCGTCCTGGCCACCTGCACCCTGCGGACGACGTCGGACGAGTACGTCAGTGACGAGCTCTCCTTGAACGGTGCGGCGATGTCGGTATCGCGAAGCGTGATCGCGACGCGGGACGGATGCTCGAGCCGCTGGCTCGAGAATGGCGTTTCGCGTTCGAGCAGCAGCGTGAGGCGCACGGCATCGGGCAGGACGTCGCGCTGAATCGCCGTCAGCATTGCTCCCGTGGTTGTCGGGCGTGCGCCCGCCGTCGTGCGCGCGCTGGCCGTCACAGTGACCGGCTGGGTGCCGCGATCCAGGCGCGTGCGGACGTCGGCCACGCGCGCCACGAGCGAGGAAGAGGGGAAGCGCGCGACCAGCTGATCGAGCAGGCGCCGTGCGGTCCGGCGGTCGCCGGTCTCGCCGAACTGCCGGTAGACGTCTGCGGAGAGCAGCGCACCCTGCCAGAGAGCGTTGTCGCTGTACCCGCTGCTGCGGAACTGTTCCGACAGGTGTTCGTAGTCCGCGACGATGGCATGCGCCCGCTTGAGAAGCGAGGTGCGATTGTGCGTGGCCGCTGCGGCGTCGAGCGCAGTGCGTAGCGTGGTCTCCTGTTGAAGGATCCGTCGATACGTCGGGGCGGGTCCCTCCGCAGGTTCAGCGCCGAGGATGGCCGCGCAGGCGAGCAGCGCGAGCAGCAGCGCGCCCGTTCGCCGGGCGGGCGCGGCCCGGGTGCGGGACGGCGGCCTACCGCAACTGCGCATCCACTTCCTCGAAGTAGCCGCGGTCGACGAGCACTTCGCGCGGCTTGCCGCCGGTGCCCGGCGACACCAGCCCTTCGGCTTCCATCATGTCGACGAGTCGCGCCGCGCGGCTGAACCCGATGCGCAGGCGCCGCTGCAGGTAGGAGATCGACGCCTGACCGCTGCCCACCACGATGCGGGCGGCCTCGTCGTAGAGCTCGTCCTTGTCGAAGTCGAGGCCGCCTGGTCCGCTCTTCTCGTCGGCTTCGGCGGTGATCGATTCGTCGAAAACCGGCTTGCCCTGCTTTCTGAGAAAGCTCGCCAGGCGCGCGCTCTCCTGCTCGGAGATGTACGGCCCGTGCAGGCGGATGCAGCGCGACGAGGCCGGCGGCAGGAACAGCATGTCGCCCTTGCCGAGCAGCTGTTCGGCGCCGTTGCTGTCGAGAATCGTGCGTGAATCGATCTTCGACGAGACGCGGAAGGAGACCCGCGACGGCATGTTCGCCTTGATCAAACCGGTGATGACGTCGACCGACGGCCGCTGCGTGGCGAGGATCAGATGGATGCCGACGGCGCGGGCCATCTGCGCCAGGCGGCAGATCGATTCTTCGACTTCGTTGCTCGCCACCATCATCAGATCGGCGAGCTCGTCGATCACGACGACAATGAAGGGAAGTGTCCTGGGGGCGTCGGGATCGGTGGCCGCTTTACCGCCCTCGGACAGCAGCAGGCGAACATTACGGTTGTACTGGTCGATGTTGCGCACGCCTTCGGCGGCGAGCGTCTTGTAGCGCTCTTCCATCTCGCGCACGGCCCAACGCAGTGCGTTCGACGCCTTCTTCGGATCCATCACGACCGGCGTCAGCAGGTGCGGGATCTCCTCGTACATCCCCAGCTCGAGCCGCTTCGGATCGATCATGATGAGGCGAACGTCATCCGGCGTGGCGCGGTAGAGGATGCTCGTCAACATCGAGTTGAGGCCGACCGACTTGCCGGTACCGGTCGAACCGGCGATGAGCAGGTGTGGCATCGTCGCCAGGTCGGTGACGTACGGTTCGCCGTGAATGGTCTTGCCGAGGGCAAGCGTGAGCTTGGAGGTCGAGCGCTGATACGCCTCCGATTCGAGCAGCTCGCGCAGCGAGATGGCCTCGCGGTTCGGATTCGGGATCTGAATCCCGACCGTCGACTTGCCGGGGATGCGTTCGATGAGCACCGATTCGGCCTGCATCGCGAGCGAGAGGTCGTCCGCGAGGCCGGTGATCTTGTTGTACTTGACGCCGGCTTCCGGCTTGAACTCGAAGGTCGTCACCACCGGGCCCGGGTGGATCTGCGCCACCTGTCCCTCGACCGCGAACTCGCGGCACTTCTCCTCGAGTTGCCGCGCGGCATCCATGAGCTCGCGCTCGTCGATCTTGCGCTCGCCACGGGGCGCGTCGAGCAGCGACGCCGGCGGCAGGGTGAAGGCGCCCTGTTTCCGCGGTGCGGCCTTGGCCGGCTCCGGTTCCGGCAACGGCAGCGCGGCGGCAACATCCGGCTTCTTCCGCGCGACCACCGCCGGCTCCGGGCGCGGCGGTCGCACCTCCTCGGTCACCGCCTCGGCGGACGGAGCCTGACGCCGTGCCGGCGCGGCCGGTTTGTCGGTCGAAGCCGCCGCCGCCTTCTTCGTGTGGCGCGCCACGACTTCGCGGCGCGCCTTGTTCTGCCGCCGCGCGTCGAGCCATCCGCGGAAGCGGCCCACGCCCTGCGACCCGGCCTCGCGGGCATGACCGTGCGCGATGGCGGCCAGGCGCCCGAATGACAGCTGCGTCGTCAGGATCACCGACAGCGCGACGAGCGTGAGCAGAACGATCAACGAGCCGGTGTAATTCAGTGACGCCGACGACGCCGTGGCCAGCAACGCGCCGATGGCACCGCCGGCGTCCCCCTTGGTATCGCCGCGCGTGACGCCGATGATGAGGCTGAGCAATGCGCTCGCACAGGCGGAGAACAGGCCGATGCCAATCAGCTTGGTGTACGGCGCGTCGGGGCGCTGGCACCAGAAATAGTGCCAGCCCACGGCGCCGGTGATGAGCGGCAGCAGGTACGCGGTGTATCCCAGGAGCTGGAACGACACTTCAGCGAGAAAGGCGCCCACCGGTCCGACGAAGTTCGAGGTGTCGTGCGCTTTTCCGCTCGAGAAGTACCAGACCGGGTCGGTGGCGTCGTACGTCACGAGTGCAATCAGCCAAATCAAGGCGAGCGCGAACAGCGCGACGCCGAGAAACTCGCTGACGCGGCGTGACAGAGTGGGGTCGCTCACGCTCAAATCTCCATCAGCACCGGAAGCACCAGCGGGCGCCGGCCCGATCGCTTCTTGAAAAACCGCCGCAGTTCCACGCGCACCTTTTCCGTCATCAGTCCCTGATCCGTGCGCTCTTCGACGCTGGCCGCGTCGACGCAGTCGGCAATGGTTCGCGCGGCGTCCTTGAACAGGACGGTCGCCTGGCCCTCGTCCACCACGAAGCCGCGCGCGATCACTTCCGGCTCGCCGGTCAGCGCGCCGGTGGCCCGGCTGATCGCGAGCACGGCCACCACCACGCCGTCACCGGCGAGGTGCCGGCGGTCGCGAAGCACTTCTTCGCCGACCTCGCCGACCCGGGTGACGTCGATGAGCACGCGCCCGGTGGGCGCCTTTTCGGCAATTCGTGCCCCATGCTGGTCGAACACCAGCGTGTCGCCGTCTTCGGCCATCAGCACCTGCACCTTGCGATCGGTGCCGCCCATGACGCGCTGAGCCACCCGGGCGTGGCGCGCCAGCTGGCGGTATTCCCCGTGGATTGGCACGAAGTAGCGAGGCCGTATCAGCGACAGCACCAGCTTCAGCTCCTCCTCGGAGCCGTGTCCGGAGACGTGCACGCGCTTCATGTTGTTCGTCACCACGTCGGCGCCGCGCCTTGTGATGTGGCTCATCGTCCGCGCGATCGCCTTCTCGTTGCCGGGAATCGAGCGCGCCGAGAAGACCACAGTGTCGTCGGGGCTCAGACGGACATGGCGGTGATCGTCGATCGCGATGCGCGGAAGCGCCGCCTGCGGCTCACCCTGCGATCCGGTCACGACGCAGAGCAGGTCCTGCGAAGCGAAGTTGTGGACGTCGGAGTCGCGTATCTGGACGCCGGACGGAATGCGCAGAATGCCGAGCCGCTGGGCAATCTCGGTGTTCTGGATCAGGCTGCGTCCGACGAACGCGACCTTGCGCTCGAACTGCGCCGCGAGGTCGACCAGCAGCTGCACCCGGTAGATGCTCGAGGAGAACGTGGCCACCACCAGCTTGCCCTCGGTGCTGGTGAACAGCTCTTCGAACCCTTCGAGCACATCAATCTCGGGACCGGTGAAACCCTTCCGATCCACGTTCGTGCTGTCGGCGAACAGGGCGAGCACCCCCTGGGCGCCGAGCTCGGCGAAACGATGGAGATCGAAGTGCTGGCCGTCGATCGGCGTCTGATCGATCTTGAAATCGCCGGTGTGGATGATGGTGCCCGCCGGGCAGGTGATGGCAAGCGCCACGCAGTCGGGCATGCTGTGCGTGACACGGATGAACTCGACGCTCAGCGGCCCGATGGTGACCGTCTGCCGCGGCGATACCGGCTTGAGCCGATCGCGGCCGTCGATGCCGTGCTCTTCCAGCTTGGGCTGGACGAGGGCGAGCGTAAACGGCGTACCGTAAATCGGACCGTCGAAGAGCGGTGCGACGTGCGGCACCGCGCCGATGTGGTCTTCGTGGCCGTGCGTCAGCACGAGCGCCTTGACCTTCGATCCGCGCGCCTCGACGAACGAGAGGTCCGGGATGATCAGATCGACGCCGAGCTGATCCGGATCGGGGAACATCACGCCGGCGTCGACGAGGATGGTCGTGTCCTCCCACGACACCGCCATCATGTTCATGCCGAACTCGCCCAGCCCGCCGAGCGGCACGACTTCGAGCGTGCCCGAGGGCACGTCGGCAACTACGGAATCATTCATCAACGATCCAGCATGGGAACGGTTTTGGAGGCTCATGCCGCCACCCGTCGTCACAGCACCACCGCCTGCACCTGCGCGCCACCGCGACGGAGCGCAGACAGCGCCTGACAGCGACGACGCGTGCACCACCGAGAGTGCCCGATCGCTGCGAAGGCGTGGAGTGCATCGAGCCGACGATCTCCCCGGGGAGGGTGAGCGCGTCGGAGTCGGTCGCGGATGCCGATGCCCCGCAACCATCAGGCCGCTGGGAGCGCCTGAAAACCCGGAAGGGTCAACAACTTCGGGGAAAACTATAGCACAGCTCTGGAGAGCCGGGCGAACTCGTCGAGGGTGAGCGACTCAGGCCGTTTGCGGGGATCAATGCCGGCGCGCGCCAGCAGATCGGCGGCCGTTCGCCCGAAGGAGGCGGCCACGGGTTCGAGGGCGTTGTTCATCATCTTGCGCCGTTGCAGGAAGACTCCGCGGACGATGCGCTCGAAAACCTTCGGATCGCCGACCTCGATCGCCGCAGGTCTGAATTGAAGACGCACCACCGCCGACGTCACTTTCGGAGGAGGCCGAAAGGCCCCCGGCGGCAGCGTCAGCAGCTGCGAAACGTCCGCGACGCGCGCCGCCTGCACCGCCAGCACTCCATACGCGGGAGTCCCGGCGGATGCGCTCAACCGCTCCGCGACCTCCTTCTGCAACATCAGCGTCGCATCCGTGAGGCGGGGCGGACCACCGGCGTCGTGCAGCAGCTTGAACAGAATGGGCGACGACACGTTGTACGGCAGGTTGCCGACCACTCGCACGGCGGTGCCGGCCGGGATCACCGACGCCAGATCAACTTCGAGAACGTCGCCGCTCACCACGTCGACGTTTGCCGGCATCGAACGTCGCAGCAGGTCGACGAGGTCGCGATCGATTTCGACGCACACCAGTCGGGCGATACGCGGCGCCAGGCGAGCCGTGACTGCGCCCCTGCCGGGGCCAATCTCGAGAAACGTGTCGTCCGTTCCGGCCGCGAGCAGATCCACGAGCCGATCGACCCAGGCCGCCTCGAGAAAGTGCTGTCCGAAGCGCTTACGGGCTCGATGAACGTGCGTCACTCCTCGTCGTCCTCGTCAGGCCCGAGCGTGTCGCCCCGCCAGTACCGCTCCTCGATCTCCTCGATTTCTTCTTCGCTGAGGCCGAAGTAGTGCCCGACTTCGTGGATCAGCGTCTCGCCGATCACCCCGCGGATCTCGTCTTCGTCTCCGTCGCACTCGTCCTCGATGGGATGCTGGAAGATGGTAATGACGTCCGGAAGCGTATTGCCGTGAGTGGCGCTGCGCTCCGGCAGCGGCGTGCCGTGATAGAGCCCGAGCAGCGTATCCGGCGGCTCGATCTCCATCTGTCGCAGAAGCTCGCGCGACGGTTCGTCTTCGACGATGAGCGCGAGGTTCTTCATCTCACGGCGGAAGCGCCGCGGGATGAGCATGATCGCCTCAGCGACGAGGCTTTCGAATCGCTGGCGGGTCATCGGCTTTCCTGCGGGCAGGACGGATTTCGCGCGAGACGACGAGACGGTAATAGTCGCAGTCGCCGCGGATGGAGCACTGGTCGCAGAGCGGCTTTGGCCGGCAGACGCGCCGACCGTGGAGAATCTGCACGTCCGATGCGAGCGTCCACATCGAGTTGGGCAGGGCCTTGCACAGCTGCGCCTCGACTTTCTCCGGGTCGTCGCCCTGGGCGATGCCGATGCGATTTGCGACGCGCAGTACGTGGCGATCGACCGGCAGCCCGGGCACGCCGAGCGCGTGTCCGAGTACGACGTTCGCCGTCTTGCGGCCCACGCCGGGAAGTGCCGTCAGCAGCGTCATGTCCGCCGGCACCTCGCCGCCGTGCTGCCCGACGAGTGCTGTGGCCATCCCGATGAGGGCTTTCGCCTTCTGCCTGAAGAATCCGGTGGAGACGATGGCTCGCTGGAGCGCCTCTGGCTCGGCGGCGGCGAGCGCCGCGGCATCGGGATACTGGCGGAAGAGCGCCGGCGTGACCATGTTCACACGCTGGTCCGTCGACTGGGCCGACAGAATCGTGGCGACGAGGAGCTCGAACGCGTTGCGATAGTGCAGCTCGGTATCGGCGTTCGGATGCTGCTCCGCGAGCGTCTCGATGATCCGGCGTGTGGTCTTGGCAGATTTCATCCGCGCTGATGTGGCGTGTCCGTTCGATTGTCAGTCAGGTTTTCGCGGCGTTCGAGGCCGCAGCCGAGCCCTGAGGCCCGGTCCTGAGCATCAGCGTTCGAGCTTCGACCCCGCGTGTCCCGCCGAAGCCTCGGTGAAGGCGGAAGCCCCGGGACCTCAGTGGATCGGTCCTCCTTTGGACCAGCCCACGTTCGAGTACGTCTCCGAGAACACGCGCATGTGCTCCTGCAGCGCGGCGATCAGATTCGGAAGGAACTGCACCGGCACCACGACGCGCGTACGCACAGGCGCGCGAACGACGTGATTCTGCTCCGCGCTGCGCAACTCCTGTTCGGAGAGCGGCATGACCTCGCAGAACGTCAGGGTGAAATCGAACGGTGTATGGGCGATGGAGCAGAAGTTCGCGTAGGTGCGAGGGTCGCCAGGCTGTTCGTCAGGGACGATGGTGAAGTTGATCTGCTTGCGTTCGGGCTGATCGGCCATGGGTAGTCGCTATCCTTGTCGATGCGGGACACGGGCGACGCTCGCGGATGCGAGGCGGCGACGGCGCGTCCTGGACGCGCGTTTGCGGCTACAGCCTAACGCATGACGCCTCGAATCGCCTGGGTCAGTAGCGCCGCATCACGCCGACCACCACGCCCTGCACCTGGACCTGATCCGCGTCGAGCAGGATCGGCTGCATCGTCGGGTTCGCCGGCTGCAGGCGGATTCGCCCGTTCTCCTGGAAGTACTTCTTGAGCGTGACGTCCATGCCGCCGACGAGCGCGATGACCATCTCGCCATTGTCGGCTGAGCGTCGATCCTCGACGATGACGAAGTCGCCGTCGCGGATCTGCTCATCGATCATCGAGTCGCCTTTCACGCGAAGCACGTAGCTGTCGCGTTTGCCGATCAGCGCGTCGGGCACCGCGATCGTCTCGTTCCCGGGCACGGCTTCAATGGGATGACCGGCCGCGACATACCCGAGCAGCGGGAGCTCCACCGCGCGGCCGCCGACGCGGGTGGGGACCAGTTCGACCGAACGGCTGCGATTCCAGGCTCGGCGGATAAAGCCTTTTTCCTGGAGGTTCGTCAGATGTTTGTGAACGGTGGCGAGCGACGAGAGGCTGAAACGGCGACCGATTTCCTCCAGGCTCGGCGCGTAGCCGTGCTGGGCGATGAACTCGTTCAGATAGTCCAGGATTTCTCGTTGACGCTTCGTGAGCGGTAGCACGGCTGCCTCCGTTGAGCTGGCGTTCTGAAATGTCGGCGCGCGAGCGGTCGATACATCCTTCGTGGGTCACATCCGTCGAAAGTCCAGGGCTGCTGTCCGGATGACCGAAACTCGCGACGCGCGCTGCCAACGCGACGCTGTCGACACGGCCTCGACTATATGCGAACATAAGGCGAAAATCAACCGCGGTGCTACACTGCAACAGCCGGCGAAAGAGGCGCTTATGTCTGTCCGAACGATTGCGGCGATTGCCGGCCTGGCGGCAGGGCTCAGCGCCGCGACGCTGTACGGCGCCGCGGTGTCACGCCAGCAGGCTGATACCTTCGCCCGCAAGATCGAAGCGATCGAGAAGCAGGGCGGACCGGCGGCCAGACGCTCGTCGACCGCACCGCAACGCACGCCGGTCAGCGAGTCCGAAATCAATTCCTGGTTCACCTATCGTGCAGCGTCGGTGCTGCCGCAAGGGCTGACGCAGCCGACACTCAACATCGTCGGCAACGGACAGGTCACCGGCAGCGCCACCGTCGATCTGGATGCCGTCGCCCGCAGCCGGGCGTCCGGTCGGACCTTCGACCTGTGGAACTTCGTGGGGGGACGGGTGCCGGTCACGATCGGTGGCGTGATCCGGACGCGCAACGGTCGCGCGCGCTTCGAGCTGCAGGATGCCGCCATCAGCGGCGTGCCGGTGCCGCGCCGCGTGGTGCAGGAACTGGTCGAGTACTATTCGCGGACGCCGGAGCATCCCAACGGCCAGAAGCTGGACGACGAATGGGAACTGCCGGCCGGCATCAAGACGATCGAAATCACGCCGGGATCGGCGGTCGTCGTTCAGTAGAAGCGGCTCCTTCGGAGCCGCAAATTCACAATCAGAATTCAGAACGCTCAATTCACAATGCGATCACATCCTTGTGAATTGTGAATTCTGACTTGTGACTTGTGACTTGATCCGAATGACTGCGCCTGCGCGTCTGCACGACGAGCCGCTTTCCACCCCGCTTCAGTTCCTGAAAGGCGTCGGTCCCCGCAAGTCCGCGGATCTCCGCCGCGCCGGCCTTCACACCGCCGAGGACCTGCTCTATCGACTGCCGTTCCGGTACGAAGACCGCAGTCACATGCAGCCAATCGCCACGCTGCGCCCGGGCGCGAAAGCCGTCGCGTTGGGCGAGATCCGCAGCGCGAACGTCGTCGTCACGCGCCGGCGCGGGTTCAAGATCTTCCATGCGGTGCTCGCCGACGCGAGCGGTGCGATCCGCTGCACGTGGATGAATCAGCCGTTCCTCGCCGACATCCTCAAGCCGCACCTCACGGTCATCGTGTTTGGCGACGTGAAGCTCGATTCCACCGGCCTGCACTTCATGAACCCGGAGTACGAGCTGGCCGGCGACGATCTGGATTCGGTACGGACCGGCCGCATCGTCCCGTTCTATGAGAAGACGGGAACCGTGACGCCGAACATGCAGCGCCGGATCGTGCGCCAGGCGCTCGACCATGTCGGCGCGGCGGTCCCCGATCTGCTGCCGCCCGACCTCCGCGAACGGCTCTCGCTGATGCCCCGTCGCGCAGCGCTCGAAGAGGCGCATTTTCCGCCGGTCGATGCGAGTGTCGACGTGCTCAATGCGTTCCGATCGCCGGCGCAGCGACGGCTGATCTTCGAAGAGTTCTTCCTGTATCAGGTGGGGCACGCCTGGCGGCGCCATCTCTCGACGGCATCACCAAAGCCGTTTGCCGTGGCGGTCGACGATCGCATTCGAGCCTCGGCGGCGCGCGTGCTGCCGTTCAAGCTCACGCCCGGTCAGCGCGAGGCGCTCAAGGAAATCGTGGCCGACATGTGCCGGCCGGCGCCGATGCACCGGCTGCTGCAAGGTGACGTCGGGGCAGGGAAGACGATCGTCGCGCTGCTGGCCGCCATCGTGGCGATGGAGAACGGCCTTCAGGTGGCGCTGATGGCGCCGACCGAGATTCTGGCGGCGCAGCACTACGCCACCATCGCGCGGCTGCTCGCCTCAACGAGGTTCCGGGTCGATCTGCTCACCGGCAGCACGCCGGGGCTGCACAAGCACACACTGCACGCGCACATCGAACGCGGCACGACGAATCTCGTCGTGGGCACGCACGCGCTGGTGCAGGAGCATCTGGCATTCCACCGCCTGGGTCTCGTCGTCATCGACGAGCAGCATCGGTTCGGCGTGGTGCAGCGGGCGGTGCTGCAGGGGAAGGGCATCACGCCGGACGTGCTGCTCATGACGGCGACGCCGATTCCCCGCACGCTTGCGTTGACCGACTACAGCGAGCTGGACGTCTCGCGCATCGTCGGCCTGCCGCCCGGGCGGAAACCGGTGCGCACGTGGGTCAAGCCGGAGTCACGGCGCGACGAAGTCTACGACCTCGTGAAGCAGCAGCTCGACGCCGGGCGGCAGGCGTATGTCATCTATCCACTCGTCGAGGAGTCGGAAAAGGTCGATTTGCGGTCGGCGACGGAAATGGCCGACCACCTGCAGGCCGAAGTCTTTCCGGCCTATCGAGTGGCGCTCTTGCACGGACGGATGAAACAGGACGCCAAGGATCGGGTGATGCAGGCGTTCGTCTCGGGCCAGATTCACGTCCTCGTCTCCACCACGGTGGTCGAGGTGGGGGTGGACGTGCCGAACGCGTCGATCATGATCGTGGAGCACGCCGAACGCTTCGGACTGTCACAGCTTCATCAGCTGCGCGGCCGGGTGGGCCGCGGCGCGTGGGAGTCGCATTGCATCCTGCTCTATCAGGCGCCCTGCTTTCCAGCACAGTGGGATCCGAAGCTTGGAATTCACGTGACTTGAAGTCGCGG
>JADMIO011319490.1_pt1 | contig 98560 bp, 92 predicted proteins | sample 8958161 | NCBI WGS metagenome assembly JADMIO01 (sample SAMN16585339, study PRJNA669376) | soil metagenome | isolation source: Crop rotation soil | place: USA: Cullars Rotation, Alabama | collected 2011
GCCGCGACTTCAAGTCACGTGAATTCCAAGCTTCGGATCCCACTGTGCTGGAAAGCACTGTAATCGTTATCGGTATAACTGGCACCATGGCCTGCCTTTGTTTCCATCACCACGCGATGCCCATTGGCAACCATTACACCTACTGCCTCGGGAGTAAGTGCAACACGGTTCTCGCTAAAGGAAGTTTCCTTGGGAATACCAATGAATAATTGTGCACCCTTTGGTTTTATATCTAATGTTTCTTCTAAAGTTTCGTAGGTAAAAGAAGGAGATACAAAAGGTTTAGATGTGGCCACGTTTAATTGATAATTGGTGAATGAATAATTGATAATCTTAGCATCTCAAATTACATTTTTTTTCGCAACCTGTCGCCAAAGGAAGACTGTTAATTTCTAAAAGCTGTAATTTCTCTTTACGGATTAGGGGGCATTGAGTTTTCGGGTGTTGCTGTCCACCAATGTGATAATTACGTGTAAAGTATCAGCAGGAAAAATACCCGGTGCTTTTTCAGGCCATTCCACCAGGCAGGTATTACCTGAATACAGGCAGTCTTCAATGCCGGCATTTATTGCTTCCTGTTCATCTTTAAGACGATACAGGTCCATATGATAAATGGTCGCATTCTTTTTGGTAGTATATTGATTAATGATAGAAAAAGTAGGGCTTGACACAGTGCCTTTTACCTGTAACACTTCGCATAAAGCATGAATGAAAGTTGTTTTGCCTGCACCCATTTCTCCATGAAAAGCAAGCACTTTACCTGGCCCGGCAAAAACTAAAAGTTTTTCGGCTGCATCATGTATGTTCTCCAGTTTAAAAATTACCTCCATGTTGCAAAGATATTTTCCTTCATTAGTAATTGGGTAACAATTGCAATAAATAATTTTGCATCATGGAAAAAATAGCCTGGAAAGTAGATGGGATGGATTGCACCAATTGCGCATTAACGATCACAAAGTATCTTCAAAAAGAAGGTATGAAAGATGTTAAAGTGAATTTTATTGGTGGTGATGTAAACTTTGAGCTGAACGGGAATAAATCCAAAGAGGAGTTATCGAAAGGTATTGAAGACCTGGGCTACAAGGTACAAAGTGAACAGAAAACTGAAAATGCTAAACCGAAAACTGTATTTTTCTCCAATCACCTCCAACGTTTCCTTTTCTGCCTTCCATTTACTGCGGTATTGATGCTGCACATGCTGCCGTGGCATATTCATTTTTTAATGAACCCATGGATACAACTGGCAATTTGCCTGCCGGTATTTTTTGTGGGCATGAATTATTTTGGTGTAAGCGCTTTCAAAAGCCTGCGCCGTGGTATTCCCAATATGAATGTACTGATCGCCATTGGTGCATTGGCCGCATTTGTGTACAGCCTCATCGGTACATTGGGTAATTACGGGATGGATTATGTTTTTTATGAGACCACTGCAACCATCATTACACTGGTTTTTCTTGGAGAATGGGTAGAACATAAAGCAGTTTCCACTACGCAAAAGGAATTGAATAAACTGGCAACCAATCAAAAGCTGATGGCCAATATGATCGCTTTTGATGAAGAGCATAAGGAATTGATCTTTCCTGTTGAAAATACACAGCTGCATATTGGCGACCTCATCTTAATAAGATCAGGAGAACAGGTGCCCACTGATTGTAAGGTATTATGGGGCGAAGCTTATGTAAGTGAAGCGTTGCTAACCGGTGAAAGCAAACCAATATTCAAACAAAAAAAAGATGGATTGATCGGCGGCAGCTTATTTACTGACGGTACCGTAAAAGCGCAGGTGACCGCTGTTGGAAAAGATACGGTACTCAGTAATATTCTGAACCTGGTAAAACAGGCACAGGGAGAAAAGCCACCGATACAGCAATTAGCAGATAAGATCAGCGCCATATTTGTACCGGCAGTATTAGCGATAGCGGCATTGACATTTGTAATCAATTATTTTGCTTTCAATATTTCCGGTACGCAATCTTTAATGAGAAGTATTGCCGTGATGGTGATCAGCTGTCCCTGTGCAATGGGACTTGCTACTCCTGCAGCAATTGCAGTGGGGCTTGGAAGGGCAACAAAAAAAGGTATCTTATTCCGTAATGCAAAGAGTTTAGAATTATTTAAAGATATCACAACAGTTGTTTTTGATAAAACCGGTACGCTTACAAAAGGGAAGTTTAAAATTTCAAAGATCGAATATACCGGTATCACGGAAGCAGCATTTAAACGGCTTGTCTTTTCAATAGAAAAATATTCCAATCATCCAATTGCAAAAACAATAATTGAGGAATGGAAAATAAATGATCCCATCAGCTGGAAAAAAATTGAAGAGGTAAAAGGATTTGGAATGAGGGCAGAAGATACGGATGGAAACATTTACCAATTGGGCAAGTTGAATAACGAACAACGGACGACGGGCAACGGACCACAGCCCACTCAAGACTCACGTCTGAGCGAAGTCGAAGACACGACTCACGACGAACCACACACAGCTTATCTTACAAAAAACAACAATCTCCTTGGCTGGTTCGACATGGAAGATGAATTACGTGAAGAAACCATCGATGTGATCAAAAACCTGCATTCAAAAAATATAAAGACCATTTTATTGAGCGGGGATAGTATACAAAGAAGTGAAAAACTTGCAGTAACTGTTGGCATTGATGAAGTGTATGCTGAAAAAACACCGGAGGAAAAATTAAAGATCATTGAACAGTTAAATGCAATATCACCGGTTGCAATGATCGGTGATGGTATCAATGATGCACCTGCATTGGCAAAAGCTACTATTGGTATATCTATTTCTGCCGCTTCGCAGTTAGCTATGCAAACGGCGCAGGTGGTGTTGACCAATAATGGGATCAAACATTTGCCGCTAGCGCTGGGTTTGGGTAAACATACTTTCTATACGATCCGCGGAAATCTTTTCTGGGCATTTATTTATAATGTTGTGGCCATTCCTATTGCTGCTATGGGTTTTTTACATCCGGGAATTGCCGCCCTGGCAATGGGCTTTAGTGATGTGGTGCTAGCCATAAATTCAATACGCCTGAATTACAAAAAAGTGATTTAATTTCAGGATAAATTAATTGAAGTTGACTCCTAAAGAGATCCTTAAGCAATATTGGGGTTACGATAATTTCCGTCCCTTGCAGGAAGACATCATCAACGCAGTGCTGGAAAGAAAAGATACCCTGGCATTGCTTCCTACCGGTGGAGGTAAATCCATTTGCTTCCAGGTGCCCGCAATGGCCAAAGAAGGGATATGCTTAGTAGTTAGCCCGCTTATTGCTTTGATGAAGGACCAGGTAGAGAATTTAAAGCGAAAAGGCATTTTTGCCCTGGCTGTTTATAGCGGCATGAGTTTTTTGGAGGTTAAAAAAACATTGCAAAATGCAGCTTATGGTAACTACAAATTCTTATACGTTTCACCTGAAAGATTAGAGACCAGTTTATTTTTGGAATACCTGCCTGCAATGAATATCAATTTGATCGCGGTAGATGAAGCACATTGTGTTTCTCAATGGGGATATGATTTCAGGCCACCTTACCTGCGCATTGCCAGCTTAAGGGAATTATTGCCCAATGCTCCTGTTCTTGCGCTTACTGCATCGGCCACTAAGATCGTACAGGATGATATCTGCGAAAAATTATTGTTTGGAAAAACGCAGCAACGCTTTCAGCAACCATTCGAAAGGCCCAATCTTTCTTACAGCGTTTTTAATGTTGCTTCTAAACAAAATAAATTACTGGAAATATTAAAGAATGTTGCGGGAACTGCGATCGTGTATTGCAAAAGCCGCAAGCATACTAAGGATATTACCGATCTGTTAAGAATGAACAATATCAATGCTGATTTTTATCATGCCGGGTTAAGTAATGAAGAAAGAAATAAAAAGCAGGAAAGCTGGATCACTGGCCAAACAAGGGTGATCGTTTGCACCAATGCATTTGGCATGGGCATCGACAAGCCCAATGTAAGGGTTGTTGTACATTATGGTGTACCTGATTGTTTGGAGAATTATTACCAGGAAGCCGGCCGGGCCGGAAGGGATGGAAAAAGAGCTTACGCGGTATTGTTATATGGTGATAAGGAAGTGGAGGATCTGAAAGAACAAACCAATATCCGTTATCCTGCAGAGGCTGAGATAAAACAAACCTATACGGCGCTGATGAATCACCTGCAGGTGCCCGCGGGTGCTGGTGAAGGAATGAATTACGACCTGGATATGGCAACATTTACTGCTGCCTTCAAATTAAATGCACTCAATGCAACTTATGCAATAAAAGTATTGGAGCAGGACGATATCATTAGCTTCAACGAAATGATATTTAAGCCGTCCACAGTATTGGTGATAGCAAACAGGGACGATCTTATGGAATTTGAAAAGATACACCCTGAACTTGAACCGCTGGTAAAAGGCCTGCTGCGTTCGTATGAAGGTATTTTTGATTTTCCTGCAATGATAAATGAGCATCAGCTGGCAAGATTTTTAAAACAGGATATCATGCATGTTAAAGAAGGGTTGAAGCAACTCAACCACTATGGTATGATCATGTATTCGCCACAAAATGAAAAGCCACAGGTTACCCTGCTTAAGAACAGGATGTATGCAGATAGTTATGCTGTTAATACCAGTGTTCATTTAGAGCGAAAAAGAAATTTTGAACAGCGGGTTGCTGCGATGCTCCAATATGTAAAAACCACAACCAGCTGCAGGAGTAAATTAATTGGCAAGTACTTTAATGCCCCCATTGCAAATGATTGCGGCATTTGTGACAATTGCATCAATCAAAAAGCTATCAGCCTTTCTGCAGAAGAATTTGAAAGCATTACTGCGGGCATATTTCAACTCATAAAAGACAATCCATTGCCAGTAAAAGATATTCAGGAACATTTCAGATCGGTTAAGAAAGAAAAACTCTGGAAAGTGATTAATTTTTTGATGGCTGAAAATAAAATTGCTGCAACTAAGGATGGGAATGTGTTTATCTAAGCTTCTGTTTTAGTGCCAATTACCAATGTTTCGACATTAAATTGGCGGTGGAAGGGTATAAAAATAAAAAAGGGACCAAGATAGAAATCTAGTCCCGCTTTAAAATCCAATATCCTATGAAAAACCGAAACGAAGATAGTGCGGAATTTACGATTAGACAACATTTTCATAAAGTATTTTTAAAATATTTTATGAACTATGGGCAGATAACATGATGTTTGAAGTACACAATTGTAGGGGTATTTACATTGAAAACCACACAATTATACAGATAAATATACCTATTTTATCATTTTATAACCGCCAGTTTTATACAAAAAATTTGCACCCTGGTACCATGCGATGGCTTCATTAATCAGGGCCTCATCGGGGCTGATCCTTGTGGCTGCACCTGAAACAAAGTTTGGCTCCATTGTTTCTATTTTCTTTTGAGGAGACAGGATCACGAGCTTATTATTTCTTATATAGCCTATATCCTGGTAGGTGCTGATAAATACCCTTTCCCTGCCTGCTGCAGTTCTAAAAATATCATATCCTAAAAAGCGGCTGGTATAATTCAGGTTGAGTATACCCAGAACTGTTGGTGCAAGATCGATCTGGCTGGTGAGCCGCTGTTCAATTACCGGCTTTAATAATTGTGGGGCATAGATCAAACAGGGAATATGATAACGGTTAACAGGGAGATCGGTCTTGCCTGCACTTTTACTGCAATGATCTGCGACAATTACAAAAATGGTATTATTGAACCATGGCTTATGTTGCGCATCCTTTAAAAATTTATTGATGGCATAATCAGTATACTTTACACCACCCTGGATAGATTGTGTTGCTGAAGGGATATCGATCCTCCCATCCGGATACGTATATGGACGATGGTTACTCACCGTCATAATATGATTGAAGAAAAGTTTACCTGCAGCAAAGCTTTTATCACATTGGTCCAGCGTGTATTCAAAAGAACCTTCATCAGCAATGCCCCAGCTGGTGTGGTGATAATCATATTTGTCAGGAATATCGTCCCTATTCAGAACGGTATAACCATTGGCGCCAAAAAACTGACCCATATTATCAAAATAGGTACTACCACCATAAATATAATTCACATCATACCCTTTTGTTTTTAATACATTACCGATGGTGAACATATCGCTATTATCAGGTCTTCTTACAATAGATTGACCGGGTGTAGGAGGAATTGCCAATGACAATGCTTCCAGTCCTCTTACTGTTCTTGTACCAGTGGCATAAAAATTCTCAAAGAATACACTGTGTGGTATAAGTGAATCCAGGAAGGGAGTGATGTTCTCTTTATTCCCAAAATGTTTTAAATAATCTCCACTTAAACTTTCCACGCTTACGAGTACCACATTCCATTTATGTTCGGGGCTATCATTTTTTATTACCCTTTCAATGCTTAACGGGTTGTTGGTAAAAGTTGCATTGGGGGCCTGGAGCATCTCCCTTAATATTTTGAAATTCGCGGTATCATTTCTTGTAACATAAAAACGATTGTAATCGATCTCGTTGTTCCAGAATGCAGTACCAAATTCATAAATGCCATTGCCGCCCAGTTCATTTACAAAATTATTATTGCTGAAGTTTTTAATGCGGTTGTTCACCAAAAAATATCCTGCAGCAGGGATCAATAAAAATACCAAAAAGAAAACGGTACGCTTTCTAAAACGCATGCTTACCTGTTGTGAAGCAGTGAGTTTATTTCTTATTAAAAAAACCAGGGCAACGGTTGCCAGTACAACGGCAGCGGCTATTAAAGGAATATTGTATGATTCCCAGATATTACCAAGTACTTCCGTGGTGTAAATAAGGTAATCAACTGCAATAAAGTTAAAGCGTACACTGAATTCATCCCAGAAAGTAATTTCGGCACCGGCGTTGAGCAATAAGATAAAGCTGATCAGGAAAAATAAAATAAAAAGCACGATGCGGTGCCAGCGTTTCCGGTAAATGCTGTCTTTCATCAGCCAGCAATACAGTGCAACAGGGATGGCAAAAAAACTGCTTACTACTATATCATAAAAAAGGCCAACAAGAAAAATGGCAATAAAGCTAAAGGGGTTTAATTCAAGCGAAGGCCAGCTTTTTACGAGTAAGATGATCCTTGTAATAAAACTTATAACACAAACTAAAACTGTTACAACTGCAACAGGGCCAAAACGGTGATTGAATATCTTCTTAAACATGCGCAAAGATAATAACAAGGCCTGACGTCTCGTCTGATTATCAAGGATGATCGGAGGGTCCCGATGAATCGGGAAGATCATGGCTAGAACCAGCTTTTACTTTTTGAACTGCTCCTGCTTCTTCCGCCCAAACCTAAAGAGCCGAGCAATGAACGTACGATCGTATTGCCCGCAGTGCGTACCATACTTTTTACGATAGAATTGTCGGCAACTTTTTCAAGCGTGGTCTTTTCTTCTTTAGTTGATCTTTTTGTATCGGTCTTCTCTGCGTCGGCTGCTGTTTTTTCTGCGGCCTCCTGTAATTTGGCAGTTAATATTTCGTAGGCACTTTCACTGTCAATTGGCTTGTTATATTTCGCCACTAATTTCGACTTGCCTGTAATGCTGTCAATTTCTGCGTCGGTCAATATATCCATTCGGCTTCTTGGTGAACAAAGCATCACATGAGCCAATGGTGTGGGGATGCCTTTTTCATTGAGCATTGTTACCAATGCTTCACCGATCCCTAATTGTGTAATGAGATCTTCGGTTTTATAATATTCTGTTTCGGGATAATTTTCTGCAGTTTGCTTGATCACTTTCCTGTCGGCAGCAGTAAATGCCCTTAATGCATGCTGCACTTTTAAACCCAACTGTGCCAGTACGCTTGCAGGAACATCCATCGGGTTTTGAGTACAAAAGAAAATGCCAATGCCTTTGGAACGGATGAGTTTAACAATCGTTTCGATCTGCTGCAATAATGCTTCGCTCGCTTCCTGGAAAATAAGATGTGCCTCATCAATGAACATCACTAATTTAGGCTTATCAAGATCACCTTCTTCCGGGCATGAAGCATATAATTCTGCGAGCATCTGCAACATAAAACTCGAAAATAATTTCGGTTTATCCTGCAGGTCGGTCACTCTTAATACATTGATCATTCCCTTTCCATCATCGCTCATGCGCATGAGGTCATCTACTTCAAAACTCTTTTCACCGAAAAAAATATCGGCGCCCTGCTGCTGCAGTTCAATTACCTTACGTAAAATAGTTCCGGTACTGGTGGTAGATATTTTACCGTAAGTTTTTTCTATCTCGGCCTTGCCTTCATCACCGATATACTGCAATACTTTGATAAAATCTTTCAGGTCAAGCAAGGGTAATTGCGTATCATCACAATATTTGAAGATCATGGCAACCACGCCACCCTGTGTATCGTTCAATCCTAATATCTTGGTTAATAGCACAGGACCGAACTCACTAACGGTAGCCCTTAAATGCACACCCTTCTGGCCGGTAAGTGTCATCAGTTCTGCGGGGAATAACGAAGGTTTATATTCTATATTAAGTTTAGCATAACGATCCTTTACTTTATCATTTGTTGACCCTTCAGCAGCAATACCGCTAAGGTCTCCTTTGATATCCATCAATAACACAGGTACGCTATTATCACTTAAGAACTCGCTGATCATTTGCAGTGTTTTGGTTTTACCTGTACCGGTAGCGCCTGCAATTAAGCCATGGCGGTTCATCGTCTTTAGTGGTAGGTTAATTGCTGCTTCGGCCACTACTTCGCCAGCTAAAACTGCAGCTCCAATTTTTACGGATTCTCCCTTAAATGTATAACCATCTTTAATTGCCTGAACGAAAGTTTCTTTACTGGGCATCGTATATAATTTTCAGGAAAGGTACAACCTGTTAATGAAATGCCTGAAATGATTTTCGTTAATTTGCAGTTATGAGAAAACCTTTTTTCCTGGTATTTTTTGGTCTTACTTGTTTAATGATGATCAGTAGTTCTTTTGGTGAAAAGAACAGCGCTGTCATTACTAAAGCTGCTCTTGGAAAAAAACTTTTTTCAGAAAAAATATTATCAAAAGATTCTTCAGTAAGCTGTGCCAGCTGCCATAAACCTGCTTATGCTTTTGCAGATACCGTTGCATTCAGTATTGGAGTTGATGGAAAATTGACTAAGAGAAATACACCTTCCGTTCTGAATATGAAAAACAGGCCTTATTATTTTTGGGATGGACGTGCTGCTTCACTGGAAGAACAATCCCTGGTACCGATACAAAATCCTGGTGAGATGGGATTGGCAATTAATGAGGCAGTAAAAAGATTGAACGGATCAGCAGCATACAAAAAGCTTTTCTTACAGGTATTCAAACAAAAACCAAGTGCAAAAAACTTAGCTGCAGCATTAGCAGCTTATGAACAAACTTTAGAAACAGTAGATAGTAAATTCGATGACTGGAGCAATGACCTGAAAAAATTAACCGCACAGGAAGAACGTGGCCGTAAATTATTCATTGGCAACAAAGCAAAATGTTTTAATTGCCATAGCCGGGAAGATTTTACTACTGATGAGCTCAAAAATATTGGCCTATATAATGGCAAAGAATTAAATGATGCCGGCTTATATACCATTACAAAAAAAGAAACAGATAAAGGGAAGTTCAAAATACCGGGTTTGCGAAATATCGCCGTAACGTCACCATACATGCATAACGGGATGTTTAAAACCCTGGAGGAAGTGATCAATTATTATAACGACCCGCAAAAATTTGTAACTGGTGCAATAAATATTGACGACGATCTAAAAAAACCTTTGGGGTTAACTGAGAAAGAAAAGCAAGACCTGGTTGCTTTTTTAAGAACGCTTACCGATAAAAAATATTCCCGCTGATCCCACTGATTTCGCAGAAAAAAATCTTATCAGCGACATCTGCGTTATCTGCGGGCAACTATTTCTACCTTTAACAAAAAATTAGGCACTATATTCGCTGTACAAAAATTGAATTAATTTTATTTGCTAATAAACTAATAAGACATGGAAGCAGCAAAACCTAAAATATTACTTTGCGAAGATGATACTAACCTTGGCATGGTATTGAAAAATTATTTAGAGCTGAACGATTATGATGTGACATTGGAAAGGGATGGCCGCCTTGGCCTGGCAGCTTTTCAACGGGAGAAATTTGATATCTGCCTTTTAGATGTAATGATGCCCAACATGGACGGATTTACTTTGGGAGAGGAGATCAGGGATGTAAATCCTGATGTGCCCTTGTTTTTCCTGAGTGCAAAAACAATGAAGGATGATATCATCCAGGGTTATAAATTAGGTGCTGATGATTATATCACCAAGCCTTTCGACAGCGAAGTATTGCTGCACAAAATAAAAGCTATTTTAAAACGCAATGAAGAAATGCACAGGGAAGAAGTAAATGCCGAATTTGACCTGGGCAAGTACCACTTCAACCCAAGGTTGCGTGAATTGACGATAAATGGTAAAGTGCAGGTGCTTTCTCCTAAAGAAAATGAATTGCTGAAAATGCTGAGCGAATATAAGAATGACCTGCTGAGCCGTGAAGTAGCACTGAAAAAAATATGGGGAAGCGATACTTATTTCAATGGGCGTAGTATGGATGTATATATTGCCAAGTTGCGTAAATACTTAAAAGAAGATCCTACCATCGAGATCGTGAATATTCATGGTAATGGATTCAGGTTAGTGGTTTCTGAATAAAACTTATAGATTAAATAGATTGTTTTGAGTGCCGCCACTGTGCGGCACTTTTCCTAAATGCCTGTATGCTTTTTCAGTGGCTTCCCTTCCTCTTGCAGTACGTTGTAAGAATCCCTCCTGTATCAAAAATGGTTCGTATACTTCTTCAATGGTACCGGGTTCTTCACCAACAGCAGTGGCAATGGTACTAATACCTACGGGCCCGCCTTTAAATTTTTCTATGATAGTAGAGAGGATACGGTTATCCATTTCATCAAGGCCATAGGCATCTACATTCAATGCTTTTAATGCATGTTGTGTAATGCCGAGATCGATCACGCCATTACCGATCACCTGTGCAAAATCTCTCACCCTTCTTAATAAACCATTGGCAATACGTGGTGTGCCACGGCTCCTGCCCGATATTTCTGCAGCTGCATCACTCGTGATCTTTGTACCCAATATTTTTGATGAGCGAAGTATGATATTTTTTAAAGTGGCTGCATCATAATATTCCAGCCTTGATTTAATGCCGAAGCGGCTGAGCAAAGGCGCTGTTAATAAACCGCTCCTTGTAGTAGCACCAATCAAAGTAAAAGGATTCAAATTCAATTGTACGCTTCTTGCATTAGGGCCGCTGTCGATCATAATATCAATACGGTAATCTTCCATTGCAGCGTATAGGTATTCTTCCACTACTGTGCTCAATCTATGTATCTCATCAATGAATAAAACATCATTGGGTTCTAAATTGGTCAGTAACCCTGCAAGGTCACCCGGCTTTTCAATTACCGGGCCACTCGTTTCCTTGATACTTACCCCCAATTCATTTGCTACGATCCTGCTCAGTGTCGTCTTTCCCAATCCCGGCGGGCCATGAAATAAAATATGATCCAATGCTTCACCACGAAGTTTGGCCGCTTTAATGAAGATGGAAATATTTTCAATGATCTGCAACTGCCCGCTGAAATCATTTATCGCTGCAGGCCTTATCGTATTCTCAAACTCCTTGTCTGCAAACGATGCTTCATTATTTAAATTGGGATTCGTCATAAAGTAAAATTAACGAATTGACCGCAAACTTTTCGTAAGGGTTCACAAGCTTGTAAGGGTTTCCAACCTTCTAAAGGTTGGAAACCCTGTTAAAAAATAAACCTTATTTTATTTGTATGTACAAATGAAATTATTATATCTTTGTGCTGTAAATGAAATCATCAAACAGCCGTTTTAATAAATGCCTTTATTTTTCTACTAATGCGCTGGCGCGAAAAGTAGAGAAGCTTGCAGTGGAAAACTGGAAGAAGGTTGACCTGTCTCCAAGCCACGGTTATTTATTGATGATGGTGCTGGAAAATCCCGGTGTGCAGCCTGGTTGTATTGCCGATGAAATGCAGCTTACCCCAAGTACCATTACAAGGCTTATAGAAAAACTGGAAGAAAAAAAACTGGTCATCCGCACTACGGAAGGAAAACTTACTAATGTATACCCAACACCAAAAGGAAAAGAACTTTTGCCAAAAATGAAGATCTGTATGGGCGACTTTCAAAAAAAATATACTGAAATACTCGGTGCTGAAGAAAGCATACGTATGGTGCAAAACATCAATAAACTAACAGACAAACTGGGATAAAATTTTTTTAAATCAATACTTGTATATACAAATATATCTAAAAATCAAAAAACAATTCTATTATGAAGTACGTGATCACAGGAGGAGCAGGGCATATCTCTTCTCCCTTAACAGAAAAATTATTAAATGCCGGGCATGATGTAACAGTCATTGGACGAAGTGCAGAAAAATTACAATCATTGGTAAGCAAAGGTGCAAAAGCTGCTATCGGATCAGTGGAAGATGCAGCATTTGTTACTGCAGCATTTGCAGGTGCAGATGTCGTGTATACAATGATACCGCCCAATTTTGTGACGGATAATTTCAGGCACTACCAAAACACTGTTGCGAGGAATTATACCGATGCAATTGTATCGAACGGTATAAAAAATGTGGTTGTGCTGAGCAGTATCGGTGCACACATGGGCAATGGTTGTGGCCCTGTGGATGGGCTTGCTGATTTTGAAGACCTGCTTAAAAAACACAATGGTATCAATGTTAAGTTCTTAAGGCCTTCTTATTTTATGTCCAACCTTTTTGCAATGATCCCATTGATAAAAGGCATGAACATCATGGGAAGCAATTTTGGCGATGAAAAACTGGTCCTCGTTCATACGGCTGATATTGCAGAAGTTGCTGCGGAAGAATTACTGGCATTAAACTTCAAAGGCTTTTCTGTGAGGTATGTTGCAGGTGATGAAAAAACCGGAACAGAGATCGCTACAACTTTAAGCAATGCCATTGGTAAGCCTGGTATTCCATGGGTAGTATTTTCTGATGAGCAATCGCTCCAGGGAATGAAACAGGCCGGACTTAGTGAAACCATGGCGGAAGCCTACACTACTATGGGCCGTGCATTACGTGAAGGCAAAATGCAGGAAGACTACTGGAAGCATAAGCCGGCTTTGGGTAAAGTAAAACTTGATAATTTTGTTGAAGAATTTGCAGCAGCATATAATGTACAATAAAAAGACGTTGTCTCCGCCAGTAGGCGGATGTCGAAGGCATGTTGCAAGCTTATCTTATGCGGCTCATACTTTAAAATGCGACATCGGCTTCGACAGGCTCAGCCTGACAACTCACAAGCTAATAACAAATATTTATTCATCTAAAAATTATTAAAATGAAAATTGGAATAATTGGTAGCGGAATTGTTGGGCGTGTTTTAGGCGCCGCATTTTTAAAAGAAGGACATGAAGTAGTATTGGGAACGAGGGATACTTCAAAAGCTGAAGTAGTGAAATGGAAGAACGAAAACCCAAAAGCCGAAACAGGTAGTTTTGAAAAAGCTGCTGCATTTGGCGAGATCATAGTATTAACGACAGCAGGTTCGGTTGTAGAGTCGGCGATCGAACTGGCAGGTAAAAAAAACTTTACAGGTAAAACGGTCATTGATACCACCAATCCTATTGCGGCGGCGCCACCGGTAAATGCAGTACTGCAATATTTTACTGATCAAAATGAATCGCTGTTACAGCGCATACAAAATTGGCTGCCGGAAGCTAATATTGTTAAAGCATTTAATAGTGTAGGTAATGCCGTAATGTATAAGCCGGATTATGGAAATATTAAGCCTACCATGTTCATTTGTGGTAATAACGATGAAGCTAAAAAAACGGTGACAACTATTTTAGAAAGCTTTGGTTGGGAAACAGAGGACCTTGGTAAGGCCGAAGCTGCAGGTACAATAGAATCACTTTGCATATTGTGGTGTATACCAGGATTCATCAACAACGAATGGTCCCATGCGTTTAAATTACTTAGAAAGTAATAACGATAAAAAAACTCCCCCAACAATTCTGTTGAGGGAGTTTTTTTATCGATCGTATTTAAATTATTTTTTGTCGCCGCCAAAGATATCACCGAATTTATCTTTTATAAATTCTTCTGCTTTTTCTCCAGCCTGGCCAGGAATTACATCACTTATTTTATCCAGGATACTTCCTCCTGCATTAGGCGTGGTTGGTGTAACTGTATCCGCGGTTGCAGGTGCCGAAGCGAACATATTGTCAACAGCGCCACCCAGCATAGGAAATTTTTCTTTTACAAAATCTTTGATCGTTTCAATGCTTTTATGTGCCTGGTCTGTGCTGATGCCTGCTTTTTCAATAAGGCGGTTAATTAGTTCTTGCATGATTGTTTTTTTTATGTTTGTACAAATATCAGTTGTTTTAAATAAAATGATCATAGTTCCTGGTAAAGCTATTGTTAATTGACGACGGACAATGAATGATGTTGATCAAAGAACAATGTCGGCAACTAAAAACTAAGAACTAAAAACTCTAAACTCTAAACTCTATTCCGTATCATACCTGTCTACTCTCTCAATACCGGGCAATGCCACCAATCGTCTCACCAATTCATCCAGCTCATCCTTATCATGAACAAATATTTTTACATTCCCCATAAATATGCCTTCTTTAGCTTCAATGGTCATTGCAGAAATATTGAATTTCATTTCGCCGCTGATCAAATTGGTTATTTTATGGATCACACCAACATCATCAAGCCCGATGATCTTTAAACCTGTTAAGAAAGATATCTCTTTGTTTTTTGCCCACTTTGTTTTTACAACACGGTGGCCATAGTTGGATAATAACCTTGTAGCGTTGGGGCAATTGGTGCGGTGTATCTTTAATCCCTCACCGGTGGTTACAAATCCAAATACATCATCACCGGGGATCGGCTTACAGCAGTTGGCTAAAGTATATTGTATCTTATCGCTGCTTTCACCAAATATGATCAGTTCTGCATCTTTATCTTTTTTTGCCAGGTGCTTATGATGATCAGCATCATGATGTTTTTCATCATGCTCCGGCTTTACAGGTTTGGGAAGAAATAACCTGTCACCCGAAGCAGTAAAATCTTTGAGCTCTTTAAGATCGATCTTCTTAATGGCAATTTCATACAACAGGTCGAGGGAAGAATTGAGTTTGTAATAAGAAGCGAGTTCTTCCATATTGTGTTGCGTCATCATGCCACCAATGGCTTCTAATTTCTTTTGCAGGATATGTTTACCATCTTCTGCTACTTTTCTTTTTTCTTCTTTTAAAGTATCCTTGATCTTTGTCTTTGCCTTGGTGGTCACTACCTGGTTCAGCCATTCCTGGTTGGGCTTTTGCTTGGCACTGGTGATAATTTCTATCTGGTCGCCACTGCGCAGCTTATGGCCAATCGGCACTAGTTTGTGATTTACTTTTGCGCCAATACAGCGGCTACCCACTGCAGTGTGTACACTAAAAGCAAAATCGAGTGCAGTAGCTCCAACAGGCAACATCTTAACATCGCCCTTGGGTGTATATACATAGATCTCTTCTGCAAGGAAGGATGTTTTAAAGTCTTGTAAAAAATCCAGTGAATTGGTATCCTGGTTGCTCAGTGCCTCTCTTATCTGGTGAAACCATTTATCAAAGCGGCTTTCATCATCTTTGCCTTCTTTATATTTCCAGTGTGCAGCCAAACCTTTTTCAGCGATCTCGTTCATACGCTTGGTGCGTATCTGCACTTCTACCCATTTACCCTGCGGTCCCATCACCGTAGTATGCAATGCTTCGTAACCATTACTTTTAGGATTGCTTAACCAGTCACGCAAACGCTCAGGAGAAGGGTTATAAGCATCAGTGATGATACTGTATACTTTCCAGCATTCTTCTTTTTCTTTTTCCAGAGAGGCGTTCACTAAAATGCGGATAGCAAATAGGTCGTACACTTCTTCAAAGCTTACACCTTTCTTTTTCATCTTGGTCCAGATAGAGTGTATGCTTTTTGGCCGGCCATAGATCTCGAAATCAAAATCTGCTTTTTCTAACTTTTCTTTTAAAGGCCTTATGAAATCATTGATATACTTGGTACGTTCTCTCTTTGTATCACTTAATTTTTGTGCGATATAACGATAGGTGTCTGGCTCCATATACTTCATGGCCAGGTCTTCCATTTCGGTTTTGATATTATACAAGCCCATACGGTGGGCCAGTGGGGCATATACATAAACGGTTTCACTGCTGATCTTTAATTGTTTCTCCCGCTTCATGCTGTCCATCGTACGCATATTGTGTAAACGGTCGGCCAGTTTGATCAATATCACTCTTGGGTCATCAGTGAGCGTTAGTAAGATCTTCTTAAAATTCTCTGCCTGCTGCGTGGTATTGGTATCCATCACCGTACTGATCTTGGTGAGGCCATCCACAATTTTGGCGATCTCGATGCCAAACTCTCTTCTTACATCTTCAAGGGTAATATCGGTGTCTTCAACCGTATCATGCAATAAAGCGCAGATCGTGCTTCGTACACCAAGGCCAATTTCTTCCACGCATATCTTGGCTACAGCCAGCGGGTGCAGTATATAAGGCTCGCCGCTTTTGCGGCGCATGGTTTTATGGGCTTCGGCAGCCATTTCAAAAGCAACTCTAACGAGTTCCTTATCACCGGGTTTTAATTTGGGTTTTAAAACACGCAATAATCCACGGTACTGTCGCAGTATCTCTTTCTTTTCTTCCTCATCGCTGAGGTTGTACTTGGGTATGGTTTCAATGACTTCCATTATTACGAATTTAGTTTAAAATGGTTAGATTTAAACGGGCTGTTTTTGCCCGTTGTCAGCCTGAGCCTGTCTTGTCAGTCTGAGCTTGTCGAAGACGGTTTATTGCAATGTTTGTGGTTTGGGGTTTTCGGTTTTTTCGGTTCGAAGAGTATTTGATTTGTTGTGATGGGTTAATTGTAATTGGTTTATTGGTTAATTAGTTTACTAGTTGTCAGTCTGAGCTTGTCGAAGACGGTTGTTTAATTAAACACTTGCTTTCATCTTCCATACAACAAAAAATTTACCATAACCCCGGCGCTGAAACTTTAACGGACAGGCTGGCAGTTTTAAGCCCGGACTTCTTGCAAATAAACCGCTACTCTTTATTGATGACAACCAACCAAACTGCATTTTGCTGCATGGTTTGTTCGGTATTTGTTCGTGTTTTGTTCGGGATTCCTTCTGGTCATGTTCGGAAGCTTCCGAACACATCCCGAACATGGTACGAACAAAACAATAACCAAACACGAACAAAACCCTTTTCTTCCTGTGTATGCTGAAGGCAGCCCAGTTGTTGGTTCCCATCTGCCGGATTGTCTGGGCGAGGGGCATTCTGGAGTTTTTTATTAAATGCCGGTTTGCAGGATAAAAAAATAATAAATTGCATTTGCGCAATAGCTATTAGCCAAATATCATTTGCATTTATCTTTTAAGTTCGGAGCGGGAAGATTTTATTAAGAGTTAATTTCAAGCTTATATCCTTTGCCTCGTATAACAGCAATTTTGATATTCGGATCAAATTCCAGTTTTTTTCTAAGTTTTGATATAAACACATCGAGACTGCGGCCCACAATAACTCCTTCATCTTCCCAAATCTCTTTTTGCAGCCGGCTTCGCTCTATGGCCTCGTTAGGAGACAATGCGAAAATGCGTAGTACTCGGGTTTCAGTTTTGGTCAGGTCGATGGTATTTCCATTTATTATGAGCTTACGGGTCTCCGTGTTGAACGACATTGACCCTAAAGTGAACATACCAGAATGCAAACTCTCAGGTGTGAACATATCAGTATTTCCACTTTCAGGTAATGCTTTCCGTGGCTTAACAGGTCTCAAAAAAATAAATCCAACAAATGCTAACAATGACAAACCGCCCAGCAAATATCCATTCTTTGCTGTAATGATAGCCGTTGGTTTAAATTTAATGTCGATAATGTAACATGCTATGGGTTGCCTTCTTCCTAGGCAGGTTACAATATCATCTTTCTTATTTTTTGATATAGCATATCCATATGCTACGCTGGTATTGCCACAGTTCAGTACGTTAACAACATAATCATGTGCGAGCGGGTCTTTAGCTAACAAACGCTGGGTAGTATTCACCAGGGAGTCGGGTTGAAAAGTAAAAGCATGCTCAAAACTGACTTGGTATTCATTTTTGGCTATCTTTTTTACGGGGAGTACCCGTGATACACTGTCGCCAGACTGTAATAGTATTTCATGCCCGATCCTGCGAAGCAAAACTTCCCTCCTGGCGATATCGAAGTCGTCACTGCCCGACATACTAAAAGCCACACAGATCACAGAGATCAACGAGAGTAATATCAATCCATACATGTACTTGCGTTTCCCGGACAGGAGATTTCGACTGTCAAGCATATGTCAAAATTTTATTTACAAAGTTTACATCATTTATTTACAATCCTGATGCTGAAGACGGAAAAATATCAAAGTAATTTTATTGCACCAACTTTAAAAGGATGCGAAAAATAAAAGAAATGCATTGAACGGATCTGATTTACCAGGAGACTGATCTATGTTAATTAAACCTACAAAAAATATGAAAAAAGTTATCTATGCGCTGATCTTACCACTGGTTGTGGTAAGCGGACTTGTATTTGCTAATCGCGAAATCAAAAATGAAACTTCTACCCCGAAGCCACCCTCTGCTGCTGAAAGAGAAGCCGCAGTGAAACAATGGGAGGCTACCCCTGCTGGTATAGCGTACAAAAAATGGGAAGCGTCTCCCGAAGGTAAAAAAGTGTATGCCGCTGAAGCTAAAATATGGAGGCATTTAACTGATTCCACCAATATGGAGGCTGTTGTAACCTCTCTTTCTCTTCCGCCAGGCTCACGATTAGGTTTCGGGTTGATGGCCACTATCAATGGTACCGATTACATTGTAACATTTGATGCGGAAAAGTCTCAACTTGAGCAATTGCAGAGCCTAAAAGTTAACGACAAAATAATTTTAAGAAGCCATGGTGTATCACATGCGCCTAAGTATTCATATCCAATAGTATCGGGCGACTATGTAGAACGGGATAGTAAAGTAATTTTTAAACGTATCCCTCACAAAGGGGGTTGCTGAGTAAATAAAAGTCAGGAGGGAAGAGGATCAGAAATAATGTATACAGCTAATTATAAGATCATTTCTCAATTATTAATAAAAAATAAAAAACATGAAAAAAAGTATAATGATATTCATGATGGTGGCAGCAGGATTTTTTTGCTCCGGGCAAAGCAGTACAGATTCTGTTTATACAGGAACTATGGATTCGGTTAAAGCTAAAGTTGTTATCAAGGGCGAAGATAGAGATTCAACCAGGGTTGGACTTGCTAAAGCAATCGAGACTGGAACGATCTATAACTCTACATCGCCCCATCATCACGTTTTGCATGAGTTTACTTATTTGGTGGCTACGCGGGATTATTGTAATAAAACTTTATTGCAAATGCGTGCTAATGGTGAAGTGAATAAGAAGCTTTCTAAAAAATTGGAAAAGGAATTGTCAAAGGCTAAGACAGAATTAGCTTCAGCAAAATTTAATGGTTTAAAAATTGAGTCGGATTACTATGAACTGTTTTTAAAAAACATCAGTGATAAATTTAAGGATTAATGCAGTGTAGTAAAAAATAGATAAAAAATGAAAAAACTCGCAAAATTATTTGCCCTGTTCTTAATCCCTGTTTTTCACATCGCCTGTGGACAAAACAAACGCCCCTAAAGATAATATCAGGTCCGAAACCAAAGACGTAGTTACTTCCACCGGATCTAATGATCCTAATTTTAACCCTAAGTATGAGTATACTAACTCTGCCGGTAAGCACCTGATAATAGAAAACGGCTTCCCCAGAGGTGGAGTAAAATACACTGACCCTAATGGCGATGTATATGTTTATGCTGTATTTTGGACGCGAATAACCAATGAAACAGATAGTCCTTTGGAATTGAAGATTGACTTTCCTGTAGATTCATATGAGGTTCTGTCTTTACCTGGTAAATACCGGAAAATAGTGGTTCCTCCCGATACAATGACGCTTGATAAATTTCCCTTGTTTAATTATGGCCTGGCAGGTATAGCATCTTTTTTAGATAAAAATATTCATAAACCTTCATCTTTAAAAAGAACTATTAACCCAAAGGAATCGAGTGCTTTTTATGTTGTAATACTTAGCCGGACGACTGAAGTAGCAAGTGGGATTTTGCGAACAGGACTTAGCCTGAAGGGGCAAGATCTTTTTTATCGAATTAAGTTACTGGAGTCCAATAAAACGTTCCGGGAGATATCCGACCAGGAAATTCTATGTGGAAGTATTAATTTAAAAAATTTGACGTTACAGAAATAAATTATTCGGACTGGAAGAATAAGCAGTTGTACTTTTCCCTGCCTGCAAAAGGATTGTTAAGAAAACTATTCTATTTCCACGAAGCTTTCAAAATACCAAATTTGATATTATATTCACATACATAAACTTTGGCTTATGAAACTTCTTGCAATTGCAGTGTTTTTAATGCCTCTTGCTGTAGCGGGGCAATCAGCAAATTCCTACCAAAAGGCAATGGAAAAATTTAAAAAGTTTTATAACGCCGGCCAGGGCGATAGCATCAATGCTATGTTTGGCCATGGGTGGGATGAGATGAAATCAACCAGCCCATTATGGACTAATGCCCAGGCTGCTGAATATATCAAAGAGTATGGAAGCTTGAGATCCTTTAAGTTTATCGGTGTAGACAGCTTAGATCCTAACAGGGTATATGTATTTAAAACTTTTTTCAGTAAAGCAGGTGCAAGAACAACCAGCCTCACATTGGACAAAGACAATGGACTGGGTACGTTTCGTTTTATAACAACTTCTGAAGGAATTACCCAGCTTTTAAGGAACGCTGTAAGACGGCGATAGATATTCAAAAACTATCCCATTTCCCCATATTTCCCTTCCATATTTTATATATTTCCCTTACTTTTGCACCCCTTAACCGGATGTGGCGAAATTGGCAGACGCACCAGACTTAGGATCTGGCGGAGCAATCCATGTAGGTTCGACCCCTATCATCCGGACAAACGAATACCGAACAAGGAACAAGGAACAAGGAATCATGAATTATGAACTTCAGTGTTCGTTATTCCTTGTTCCTTGTTCGATATTCAATACCCTTGTTGTTTATTAAAACAGATAAATATTAAAAAATGGCTACAGTAGTAAGAGAAAACATTGGTTTATTGCACGACAAACTGATCGTGAAAGTTAGTAAGGATGATTATTTTCCTGCGTTTGATAAAAAACTGAAAGAATATAGCAAGACTGCAAATATCCCCGGGTTTAGAAAAGGAATGGTTCCTGCAGGCATGATCAAAAAAATGTATGGCAGCTCGATCTTTACTGACGAGATACTTAAAACAGTAGAGAAAGAATTGTACAATTATTTAAATACAGAGAAACCGGAAATTTTTGCGCAGCCTTTACCATTAAATACCGACGTGGCTCAGATGGACATCAATAATCCTGCTGATTACGAATTTGGTTTTGAAATGGGATTGAAACCTGATTATGCATTAGCAGATGTAAGCAAAGCTAAAGTTGTATTGCATAAAGTAAAAGCTACTGATGCAATGGTTGACGAAGAGATCGCACGCATGCAGATCAAGGGTGGTAAAATGACAGAACCCGAAACCATCGATAACGAAGAGAATGTACTGAACATCTTATTTACAGAAGCAGATAAAGAAGGAACAGCAGCTGAAGGCGGTGCATCAAAAGAAAATTCTGTAATCCTGAAATATTTGACTGCAGCTACACAGAAAAAATTCATGGGTAAGAAAGTGGGAGATGTTGTAACAGTACAGTTGAGTAAAGCATTTGATGAAGATAAATTAGCAATGATCCTGCAGGATCTTGGATTTGAAAAAGATGATAAGGATGCCGCAAAAAAATATTTCAACCTGGAGATCGTTAAGGTTGGTTTGGTTGAAAAAAGGGAATTGAATGAAGATTTCTTTAAAGAAATATATCCTGCAAAAGATATTAAAACAGAAGAGGAATTAAAGGCATCTATCAAAGAAGAGATACAGGCTTATTGGGATGCGCAAAGCCGTAACCAGTTACAGGACCAGTTGTATCATTATTTGATTGATGAAACTAAAATGGAATTTCCTGAAACATTTTTAAAGCGCTGGTTGCAAACCGGTGGTGAAAAGCCTAAAACAGCAGAAGAAGCTGAAGCAGAATTCCCGGGTTTCAGTAACCAGTTAAAATGGACATTGATCAGTGATAAACTGATCCAGGAAAATAAATTACAGGTTACCAATGAAGAACTGCGTGAGAATATGAAAGGAGAGATCATGCGTTATTTTGGTACAATGAATTTAGGTGAAGATACCAGCTGGATAGAAAGTTATATCGACCGTATGATGAAAGATGAGAAGCAGGTTGACAGCAGCTACCGCCGCCTGATCACAGATAAATTATTTAACTGGGTTGAAACACAGGTAAAGCCAAAAGAGAAAGAAGTAACAGGAGAAGAATTGAATGGCATGATGCACAATCACCATCATTGATCCAAAATAAATTATTTTAATTAAGAGGGTAGAGCGATCTACCCTTTTTTTCGTTTAACAAATTCTTAGCATTGGTTTTATAAGATAGATTTTATTACTGTCGTTCCACTTTCACTCCCTCCCATTCTTAACATTTTAAAACGCCTAACCATGCCAACTCAACGAGTTTATGTTACCATTGTGCTATGCACCGTTATTTTATTTTCCTGTATCAATAAAAAAGAAAAAAGCAGTGCTGAAGCTGTAGCAGCTACAGCTTTTGATACAGTAAAGTTATTGCCCGACCAGCCCATTGATATTGCTGCGTACAACAATGCCTTTGTTGAAAACAGTTCGCAACAATTTATTGCTTCTTCTAAAAAGATATCCATAATAACGGCCGCAAAAGGATTGAAAGTAACTGTTGACCCCAAGGTACTGGAAAAAGAAGATGGCAGTGTTGTTGATGGAAAGATTGCAGTAAGTATAATCGAATTAACTACCGGTGAGGAATTATTTAAAAGCAATGCAGCAACAATGAGCGATGGGCGTTTATTGGCATCAGGCGGAAGTTATTTTATAGGCATGGAATGTAATGGCCAAAAGCTAAGAATAAAAAATAACAGGTCATTGCAGGTAGAATTTCCTGTTATAAAACAAAATGAAATGGAATTGTTTTATGGCGAAAGGAATGAAGCTAACGATATGAATTGGGTAAGCGCCGGTATCAGCCTGGAGCAAAAGGAACCGGAAGAAAAGATAGAGTTTACTAATAACAACGATTACATGGATAACTTCAGTTTGCCTTCATTTGCCTTGACTAAAGAAGGCAATGCAAAGATCTTTCGAACCCTTGATGATCATGTATATTATTATGAGAAGTTAGTTACTATAAAAAACCTGGTTGATACTATTAACAAACACAGGACTAAGATATATATTGATACGATCTGCATGTGGCCAAAACAAGTAACTCAATTATTGCCCGGCCAAAGAATAGATACTAATTATCTGTATGCGAGATATGGGCCCCGAAAACAATTCATTTTAAAAACCTGCAAAGCATTGGAAGAAGAAAATGCAAGGAAAGCACAGGAAAAAATACAACAACAGGAGGCAATAGAAAAATGGCAGCCAAAATCATTAGCGGGGCAGTTACAAAAATATTATACACCCACAGATATCAGGTACCTGGGCTGGATCAATTGCGACAGGTACCAAAATAATAAGCCAACGGATATTGAGCTTGATCTGCCTATAACTTTTGACAAAGGAAGTATACAGTACTTCGTGATCTTTAAATCATTTAATGGACTGATCAGTGGCACGCTTAACATTATTAAGGACAACAAAATGTCGTTGGGAAACCTGCCGGCAAATGAACCCATCACATTAATAGCATTCACAAAAAACAATGGGCAAATATTTCATTGCAAAGAAGAATTTGTAATTCAAAAGAATAAAATAGTGAAGCCCGATTTTAAAAATATATCGGTAGAGGAAATGAGTAAGATATTCGGGACGAATGTAAGGATCTAACTTTTACAGCTTGATCTCTTCATCACTGTTATCAAAAAAATGGAACTCTGTAAGATGGTAGTTCGTATTTTCTTTAAGCTTGATCTTTTGCTTGAACTTACGTTTCCATTTGCCAAGTTTAGAAGAAAAAATACCTTTAGTAAGATAAGCATAGAGTATAGGGTGTACTTCAACAGTTAAGCCCTTATGCTTTTGCATGATAAGATAATTGAGGTTCTTTTCTATTTCATCTTCTAATATGAGTGTAGAAGAAATTTTTCCTGTACCATCGCAGCTTGGACAGATCTCGGTTGTGTTGATGGTCATTTCCGGCTTCATACGCTGGCGGGTGATCTGCATCAATCCAAATTTACTGATTGGCAGAACTGCATGCTTGGCCCTGTCGGTACGCATCAGCTGTTCCATTGCATCGGCAAGCTTCTTTTTGTTCTCCATCAGCTTCATATCAATGAAGTCCACCACGATGATGCCACCAAGATCTCTCAGGCGTAATTGCCTTGCGATCTCTTCAGCAGCTTCAAGGTTAGTTTCCAGGGCATTTTGTTCCTGGTTATTGCTTACACTTTTATAACCGCTGTTAACATCAATTACATGCAATGCCTCGGTGTGCTCAACAATTAAATAAGCACCACTGGGAAGGTTAACCGTTTTGCCAAATGCAGCTTTTACCTGCTTGGTAACGCCGAAACTATCGAATATAGGAGAGCCGTTATTGTAATAAGAAACAATGTCGGCCTTATCAGGAGCGATACGTTGTATATAGGTCTTGGTATCGCTGAAAATATTTTTATCGTTCACCACGATCTTATTGAAATCTTCATTTAAAAGATCCCTTAAGATGCTGGTAGTTTTACCGAGTTCATTTAAGATCCTTGCGGGGGGGGTTGCTCCTTTCAAATTATTCTGGATAGTTTTCCAGGTAGCGATTAAACTCAACAGGTCTTCATGCAGTTCGGCAGTATGTTTTCCTTCTGCAGCTGTACGAACAATAACGCCTAAATTCTTAGGCTTAATAGCTTCTATGATCTTTTGTAAACGCTTTCTTTCATCCGAAGAATGGATCTTACGGGAAACAGCTACGATATCATTAAAAGGTGTAACTACTACAAAACGGCCGGGTAAAGATAATTCGCAACTAAGGCGTGGGCCTTTGGCCGCGATAGGTTCTTTTAAAATTTGAACCAAGATATTCGGGCGTCCACTAAGGATCTCAGTGATCTTACCTGTCTTAACGATCTCAGGTTCTACTTTGAATTTACCAAAATCAAAACCATGTTCTGATTTATCATTGATCGCTTCGTTAGTAAATTTTAAGATGGAACGAACGTAAGGGCTAAGATCGGTATAATGCAGGAAAGCGTCTTTTTCAAAACCAACATCTACAAAAGCGGCATTTAATCCGGGAATAAGTTTTTTAACCTTTCCAAGGTAAAGGTCTCCCACGCCAAAGGTCGCATCAGTTTTTTCACTGTGCAGCTCCACTAGCTTTTTATCTTCCAGCAGGGCAATCTCAACCCCCTGCGACGCAGCGTTAATAATAAGTTCCTTGGTCAAGCGTAATTTTTTTAAAGACCATGTACATCACGGAAAGGAAACATAACTGCATGCACTGATAGCGCTACAATATAGCGGCAAGCCTGTAATGCATACAGAAAAATAGGCCCCGAAAAAGGAGTATCGGGGCACCACTAAGAAAAAAGATTATTTCTTCTTATGGCGATTCTTTCTTAAACGTTTTTTACGCTTGTGTGTTGCAATTTTATGACGTTTTCTCTTTTTACCACAAGGCATAACTAGTCTTTTTTGTGTTTAAAATAATATGTTTAATTCGTTGTATTCTTTGGTTTATTGCAAAAGCTTTATTCGCTTATCAATCTCATTTCTGAACTCAGGATTAATGTCTGCCCTTTTCATCACCTGGTACCATCTAATGGCATTTACTTTATCTCCTTTGGTTGCATAAGTATCAGCCAAATAACCAATAGCTTCCAAATTCCCAGGCTCTCTTGTTACTACTTTAGTTAAACGGTCAATAGCTTTATCATATTGCCCTGAAATAAAACCCCCTACACCCAAAACCAGCTGGGCCTTCATATTAGTAGAGTCTTTTCTAACCACTTCAAGCAATTGTTGTATGCCTTTCATAGTTTCCTGTGCACTTCCAGCTCGACCCTTGCCGTATATATAGCAACTGCCTAATCCAATTCTTAGATCATCATTATCCGGATCTAACTTAATCGCCTGTTCAAAAAGCTCTATTGCCTGTTCCGCTTCCCAATTTAATTTTGATGACTCACCCTCATGCCTGAGGTTCTCCAAAATTAATTGGGCAGCAAAGGTGAGGTTTTTTTCTGAATTCTCCAACTTAACAGCCTTCGATAAATAATATACATAAGGTTCAAAAGAATGGGCACTGTCTTTCCAAAATGCTGCGAGCTGTTTATTGGCTTCAACCTCCTGGTTTTTAACATCTCCGCGGGTTACACTATTTTCCAGCTTGCCTAGTGCGACTGCCTGTGCAGCAGTGAGTTTTTGTTTGGAATCGCTTATGAATTGGGTAATATTGAATGTAGAAATTGCAGTTTGAGCTGGAACGCCTGTATTTTTATTGGCTTTTTTTTCAACCGTCCGCCCAAAAAAGAAAAGCGTTGCTACGAGGATAAGTCCTGCTGCAGCAAGTATCAATTGTTTGTTCAAAATAAAAATTTAGACGGCAAAGGTACGTTAGTCTTCGTTTTCGTCAACTGTTTCTGTGCTCTCTTTGACGTTTTTAGAAGATTTTATTTCCTGCATAAATTCCTTCGCAGGTTTAAAGGCAGGTATAAAATGCTCTGGTATCTCCACAGCTATATTTTTTTTAATGTTACGGCCAATTTTTGCGGCCCGCTTCTTGGTGATAAAACTCCCGAAACCCCTTATATAAATATTCTCCCCTTCCGATAAGGATTTCTTCACTTCTTTAAACATTGTTTCGAGTGTAACCAAAACATCCACTTTGGGAATGCCGGTTTTTTCGGAAATTTGATTAATAAGATCTGCTTTTCTCATGATAGATTATTTATATTTCTTTAAGTAAATTACAAATTACGCACCAAAATTCCAAATAAGTTGGTGATTATCAGGTACTTTGTTCCTTCTAAAGATGAATATTTTTTTCTAAATAGCTAAGTAACTAATTGATTATTAATGGTATGTGCTTTATTTGATATGTATAAATATATTGTGACAAAACCTTTATAAAAGGCTAATTGAGGGTATGAATAATCTAAAAAAATATTTCACAAAAGGCCTTTTGCAATGGAACAGTAAAACGAATGACCGTCCCATGCCATGGAAAGGGGAAAAAAATCCCTACAAGATCTGGCTAAGCGAGATCATTTTACAGCAAACAAGGGTAGACCAGGGCTGGAATTATTATAACCGCTTTGTTGCCGAATTCCCGTCTATTGAAAAATTGGCCAAAGCACCCGAAACCAAAGTGTTTAAACTTTGGGAAGGATTGGGTTATTATACACGTTGTAAAAACCTTATTGCTACTGCAAAACTGGTATCAAAAGAATATGGAGGAAAATTCCCCGGTAACTATGAAGATATCTTAAACCTAAAAGGTATTGGTCCATACACTGCCTCCGCAATTGCATCTTTTGCCTATAACCTGCCGTATGCAGTGGTAGATGGTAATGTGTTCAGGGTATTATCCCGTTTTTTTGCAAACGATGCCCCGATAGATAGTACTGAGGGAAAAAAGATGTTTACGACACTGGCAAATGAACTGTTAGATAAAAAACAACCGGGTATTTATAACCAGGCATTGATGGATTTTGGAGCTGTTGTATGTAAACCTAAATTACCATTATGCAGCCAATGCCCGCTGCAGAAAAATTGTGGTGCTTACCTTAAAGGCCTGGTAGATGTATTACCTGTGAAAGAAAAAAAGATCAAACAAAAAACAAGATGGTTCTTTTATCTTATTGTTGAAGAAGCCGGCAAAATTTATGTTCGCAAACGGGGTGTAAAAGATATTTGGGAAAACCTGTATGAGTTTATACTTTTCGAATCTGCTGAGCCAACAGAAGCAGGTGAATTGATGAAACTCCCCGCATTCAAAAAAATATTTGGGAAGCATCAATTTAGTGTTGAGGCCATTTCAAAAATATATAGCCAAAAGCTTACCCACCAAACTATTCATGGCCAGTTCATCCGGGTACAACTAAAAAAAACAGTACAATTAGAAGGGTACCAACCCGTTTCTCCAAAGGAACTGGACAAGCTGCCTTTTCCCAAATTGATAACAACCTATTTGAAAGATAAAAATGTATCTTTAAATTTGTTATAGTACGATAAATGAACAGGCACATTCTTAAAATTTAATTTTATGAGAGGCGTAAACAGGGTAATGTTAATAGGCAATTTGGGCAAAGATCCTGATATACAATTTTTGGAAGGTAATATTGGTGTCGCAAAATTTTCATTGGCAACAACAGAAACTTTTAAAGACAGGAGTGGTAAACTGATCTCGCAAACAGAATGGCATACCGTAGTGTTATGGCGTGGCCTTGCCGACCTTGCACAAAAATACCTGCACAAAGGAAGTCTTGTTTATATTGAGGGACGCTTAAAAACAAGAAGCTGGGAAGATAAAGATGGCAATAAAAAATTTGCTACTGAAATCGTCGGAGATAACCTGATCATGCTTGAAAAGAGAAGCGATGGTTCAAGCCACGCAGCAGGTATAGAAGGAATGGAAGGTATGAGCGGTTCAGACATTCCGCCAATTGATGACGGTACAGAGCGGTTACCGTTTTAGATATAGCCTTTATCTTTGGTATTTAACAGGTGAAGTTTTAAATACGACTTTACAATTGTTTACATAAAAATTTTATTTTGGATTATCATTCGGCCTTCAGTTTTATCTCATCATTTCCATTAGCCTTACTGGCAATAACCCTTGCAGCCAATGCAGTGCTTATTTTCCTGGTATTCATTTTCCTGATCATTTCTTTTTTACTCGCAGGATCTGAAGTGGCTTTCTTCTCTCTTACTTTAAAAGACATTAATATTCTCAAAACAAAACAACAACCTGCTTACCGCCGCATTGTTAATTTGCTGGAACAGCCAAAGACATTGCTGGCTTCTATGCTGATCACCAACAGTTTTGTAAATATCGGTATCATTCTTATACTGAATATTTTGATGGATGGCTGGATCGGTGGCTTACATTTAAATTTTATTTCTGCTTTTTTAATAAAAGTTGTGGCAGTTACTATTTTGTTGGTGCTGGTAGCAGAAGTATTGCCGAAAGTTTGGGCAACCCATCATAAAATATGGTTTGCGGCTACCGCTTCGCTTGTAGTTGAAGTATTCAACAGCATCTTTTATAAGTTCAGCAGGCGCATGGTAAGGTGGAGCGATGGTATCGAAAAGAAATTCTCTTCTGATAATACTGCAGCAATGGACAGCAGCCATTTGGATTACGCGATAGACCTGCTGCCCGAACACGAGGCAACCGTGGAAGAAAAACAAATACTGAAAGGGATAAGAAAATTCGGCGATACCACCGTTAAACAAATTATGCGTACACGGCTGGATGTTAGTGGCATCGATATCAACAGTAATTTTGCTGCTGCTATAAGAAAAGTAGAAGAATTGCATTATTCCCGTTTACCGGTATACAAAAATAACCTGGATGAAGTGGTGGGCATGCTGCATACCAAAGATATTTTACCACATTTAAATCAACCCGACGATTACGATTGGCATCAACTGATGCGGCTGCCCTTTTTTGTACATGAACAAAAATTGATCGAAGACCTGTTACAGGAATTCAGGAACAGGAGAAATCATTTTGCAGTGGTAGTAGATGAATTTGGAGGAACATCAGGCATCGTTACACTGGAAGATATCATGGAAGAGATCATCGGCGATATCAAAGATGAATTTGATGATGAAGAAAGCGGTAATAAAAAGATCGATGACTTTACCTATATCTTTGAAGGAAAGACCATGATCAATGATGTATGCAAAGCATTAAGCCTTCCTATTGATACTTTTGACCATGTGCGGGGCGATAGTGATTCGCTGGCAGGATTGGTGCTTGAAATAGCAGGAGAATTTCCGCAGGTGAATGAAGAAGTTATAAATGACGGCTTTACTTTTATTCCGTTAGAGATCAATAAAAACAGGATCGATAAAGTGAAAGTTATTTTAAAGAACACAGAACATAGTACAAAGTAAAGAGTACAGAGTAAAAAGTATAAGCTAATGAAGTTTAAAGATCATCTCACATATAAAGTTGCAACTGCTATACTCTGTACTATGTACTTTGTATTTACTTCCTGCAACTCAACTTACACCTCTAAGAAAAAAGGGTATTTTAAAATTGATCTCCCCGAAAGAAAATATGTGAGCTTTAACCAGGAAGGTTTTCCTTACAGTTTTGAATACCCGGCTTATGCCAATATTATAAAAGACAGTACTTACTTCGATACCAACCCTGAAAATCCATATTGGATAAATATTGATTTTCCTGCATTGGGTGCAAGGATCTTTTTAAGTTATAAGATCATTGGGGGCAAAGCTATTTACAAGATAAAACAATCCAACGGCAGTTATAAAGATTCAACCGGGATAAACAAATTCGATAACATGGTAAATGACGCCTTTAATCTTACCAATAAGAACCAGGCCATTACCAATTCGATCAAAGACAGTATCATACATACCACCAATGGTATTACGGGGGTTTTCTTCAGGGTGGGAGGCAATGCAGCAACTGCCAGGCAATTCTTTTTAAGTGACACCACCAAAAATTTCATACGTGGGGCCCTGTATTTTGATGTAACCCCCAATGCAGATTCTTTAAGGCCTGTACAGGATTTTTTACAAAAAGATATTGACCATATGATCAATACTTTCAAGTGGACCAATAAACAATAACCCAATGGTGATTTTAGATTTCCGATTTTAGATTTTTTTCGGGATAAAACAGCCTTTACGTAATCGTAAGAGATTATCTATTTAAGGAAATCTAAAATCGGCAATCTAAAATCTACAATAGTGTTTACCTTTGCTGCCATGATCGCAATTGACAATATATTAGTAAGTGACCAGGTTGTAAAGGAACAATTTGTATGCGACCTCAGTAAATGTAAGGGCGCATGCTGCGTTGACGGCGACGCAGGCGCACCACTCGAAAAAGCCGAACTTAAAAAGATCAATGAAGTTTTTGATAAAGTACTGCCTTATTTAAATGAAGAAAGCAAAGCGGAGATCGAAAAACAAGGCCGGTATGTTTATGATAAAGAATACGGATGGGTTACACCAACCATCAACAGCAAGGTTTGTGTGTATGGTATCAAAGATAAACAGGGTATTGTAAAATGCGGAATCGAACAAGCCTATCTTGATGGAAAAGTACAATGGAAAAAACCGATCAGCTGCCACCTCTTCCCGGTGATCACCAAAGAAAGCAAACACAGCGAAAATGTTTATGTGAATTACGAACCAAGAGAAGACAATTGCAAAGCTGCATGCAGCCTTGGAAAAAAACTAAAAGTGCCTGTATATGTTTTTTTAAAAGAATCATTGATACGCAAATTCGGTCAAAAATTTTATGATGCACTGGATGCCACAGCAAAACACCTCAATACCCCAAAACCCTAAATGGGCTTAAAATGCATAGTTACTTATGATAAAATTATTTCGTTCTCATGGATTTTTATTTTCAATTATTTCCTGCATAATATTATTTGCTTCCTGCAGTGTAAACAAAACAAAAATTGATAACAGCCTTAAAACCTATTTTGATCAAAACAAAGTTGATGGTTGTTTTGCATTATTGAACAATATAGATGGCAAGATCACCGTATACAATCTGGCGTTGGATACACAGCGTTTTACACCTGCTTCTACTTTTAAGATCGTGAATTCTTTGATCGGCTTACAAACCGGCAGGATCGTAAATGATACCATGATCATCAAATGGGATGGTAAGGTACGTGTATTCCCCGGCGGGGATACGGCAACAGCCTGGAATAAAGATATGGGTATGCAGGAAGCGTTTAAAGTAAGCAGCGTACCGTATTACCAGGAAGTAGCAAGGCGGATCGGCAAAGACACCATGAAATTATGGATCGACAGTATTGGTTATGGTAATAAAGATATCAGCGGGCCGATAGATTCTTTCTGGCTGAATAATACTTTGAAAATATCTCCCGATGAACAATTAGGTTTAATGAAACGCCTGTACTTTGAGAAGCTGCCTTTTAGAAAAAGCGTGCATGAAATGGTAAAGAATGTAATGCTGCAGGAAGACAATACGGCATACAAATTGAGTTATAAAACAGGCTGGGGCTTTGATGAGCAAAAAAATAATATTGGGTGGCAGGTAGGCTGGATCGAAGAGAATAACCATGTGTACTTTTTTGTAACATTTATAAAAGCTGGCCCGGGCAATATTGATATGAAAACGATCCGTCAAAATATCACCACAGGCATTTTAAAACAATTAGGTTTTTTTGAAGGGAAGAAATAAGCGGGTAAAAAAGTTATAATGGTAATAATTTACTTGATATTTATGGTGCTTGCAGGGTGCGTACTTTTTTTACTGATCCGTTCATTATTTAAAAAAAATACGGGAGATCATAAAGACTATGATGGACCGGATATTGATTTTCCGGATATAGATGATTTTACCGGTGGTCATTAGATTTAACAATTCACACATTCACTTATTTATTAATTTGCCAGACAGCAATGTTTAAATTCCAACATAACGAATATTTACTGGCATTGGCAGCGATACCCATCCTGTTATTGCTGTATTTTCTTGTATTAAGATGGAAAAAGAAGACCATTAAAAAGATCGGTGATCCGCGTTTGGTGAAAGAGATGATCAAAAATTATTCTCCCCAGCGCTTTGCTATAAAATTTCTTTTAATTGTTACTGCCTTTGCATCGGCTGCATTTGCACTGGCAAACCTTCGTACACCTAGGGGCTCAGAAAAAGTAAGCCGCAATGGTATCGATGTAATGATCGCACTGGATGTTAGCAAAAGTATGCTGGCACAGGATATAAAACCTTCTAGGCTTGACAGGGCAAAACAGGCATTGGGAAAATTGATCGATAAACTCAGCAACGACAGGATCGGCATCGTTGTGTTTGCCGGTAAGGCCTACCTGCAAATGCCGCTTACAGGAGATCATGGCGCAGCAAGAATGTATCTCTCTTCTGCCAACCCGGATATTGTACCCACGCAGGGCACCGTTATCGGTGAAGCATTAAAAATGTGTGCTGCATCTTTTAATACCAAAGAAAAAAAATATAAATCTGTTATTCTTATTAGTGATGGTGAAGACCATGATGAAGAAGCCGCTAAAGTTGCAGGCCAGATGGCCAATGAGGGCATCATCATTAATACTATAGGCATTGGTTCCCCCGAAGGTGCGCCGATCATTGATCCGGCAAGCAATGAAACAAAAAAAGATAATGAAGGTAATGTGGTGATCACTAAGTTGAATGAAGCGGAACTGAAAACTATTGCTGAAAAGGGCAATGGCATTTACCAGTTGTACAATAATACCGATGAAGTGGTGGCAAAACTTGATGCACAGTTAGCCAATATGGATCAACGGACCGTAACAGAAGATTCATTGGTGAACTACGAAAGTTTTTTCCAGTATTTTTTACTGCTGTCCCTGTTGTTGCTTGTCGTTGAAATGCTTATTTCTGAAAGAACACGTGTTGTGGTGAACAAAAACAAAGCCGTTAAATTAGCAGCATTGCTGATCATCGCTTTTTTTGTATTGCCCTCAACTGGCTTTGCACAGGATGATAAAGCAATTATAAAAAAAGGCAATGAAGCCTATAAAAAAAATGAATTTGATAAAGCCGCGGAGCAATATCAAAAAGTGATCACTAAAACCCCGGCTAATGCAACTGCGCAATATAACCTGGGCAATGCCTTATATAAAAACAGTAAGACCGACGATGCGGTAAATGCATATACCAATGCGGCAACCAATATGTCGGCGAAAGAAGATAAGTCGAAGGCTTTTTATAATAAAGGCGTAGTGCTGCAGAATAATAAAAAATTGCCTGAATGCATCAGTGCTTATAAAGATGCATTGAAATTAAACCCGCAGGACGATGATGCACGCCAGAACCTGCAAAAAGCATTGCAGCAATTAAAGGAGCAACAGCAAAAACAACAAAAAGACAACAAGGAACAAAAGAAACCCAAAGAAGATCAAAAGAAAAAAGAAGAACAAAAGAAAAAGGAAGAAGAGAAAAAACAACAGCAACCCCAGCAGCAACCGAAAATATCAAAGAAGGATGCCGAGGAAAAATTAAAAGCCCTATTACAGCAGGAAAAGAACCTGCAGGATAAATTACAAAAGGTGAATGCCGCTTCTCCAAATAAGCCCGAAAAAGATTGGTAACATGGTCTGACGTCCCCGTCTGACCATGCCATTTTATTGTTATTTTTGCATCATGCAATTCTACAGCGAATCACTCACATCTTATAAACGCCTTCCAACAAGAGAAGTAAAAGTCGGCGGCCTTTTATTGGGCAATGGCCATCCCATCCGCATTCAAACCATGACCACCACTGATACGATGGATACCATGGCTACGGTTGAACAATCTATCCGTTGTATTGAAGCGGGCGCTGAACTGGTTCGTATAACTGCCCCTTCAAAAAAAGAAGCAGAGAATCTGCAAAACATAAAAGATGAATTGAGGAAGAGAGGATACAATACACCGCTTGTAGCCGATATTCATTTTACACCCAACGCTGCAGAGATCGCTGCAAAGATCGTAGAGAAAGTAAGGGTGAACCCCGGCAATTATGTAGACAAGAAAAAATTCGAGCAATTAGAATATACCGATGCAGAATATGCAGAAGAAATAGAAAGGATAAGAGAGCGTTTTACACCATTGGTGTTGATCTGTAAAGAACACGGCACAGCAATGCGTATCGGCACCAATCATGGTAGTTTAAGCGACAGGATCATGAGCCGCTATGGCGATACCGCAATTGGTATGGTAGAAAGTGCGATGGAATTTTTACGTATTGCAAGAAATGAAGATTATCACCAAATAGTGCTCAGCATGAAGAGCAGCAATCCGCAGGTGATGGTGCAGGCTTACCGTTTGCTGATAACACACATGATGGAAGAATTTGGCGAATGCTATCCTTTGCATTTAGGTGTTACCGAAGCAGGCGATGGTGAAGACGGAAGAATAAAATCTGCAATAGGTATTGGTACATTGTTAGAAGATGGCATTGGCGATACTATAAGAGTAAGTTTGACCGAAGATCCGGAATTAGAGATACCCGTATGTAAGGATATTGTATCGCGTTATACAAACAACGAACCACCAACAACAAACGACAAACAACAAACGCCTTCACTCGATAAGCTTCCTTACTCTCCTTTTGAATATAAAAGAAGAGAAACTTTTGAAGTAAGCAATATAGGTGCAAAGCATGTGCCCGTTGTAGTGGCTGACCTCAGTAAACTGGATAAAATTACTCCTGCCGATCTTGAAAGCATTGGCTATACTTATGATGTGGCTACAGACAAATGGAATATTGGCGATGCGGCAGCTGATTATATTTTCACGAATACAAAATTAGATTTTGCATTGCCAGGTACATTGAAAGTTATCCTTTATCATATCGCCTGGTTACAGGTTACCAAAGATGATAAAGAACTGGCGGAAAAATATATGCCCATCTTAACAGCAGAAGAATATTTGAATGACCTCGTTGTAAGATCTGCTTATATCAATTTTGTAATGGTAGATTGTTATTCGGAAAATGCTCCTGCTCAATCGCAGGTAAAATTGTTTGCAAAATTAAAAATAGATCAAACAGCCGTGATCTGTTTAAGTTCTACCAATAAAAATGCACTGCAAAGTATTCGCAGGATGTTCGTGGAATTAATGAACAGCGAAATAAAAAATCCTGCGATCATCATTTGCGACAGCAATGATGATACAATGGATAAAAGCCTTATTCATTATGCAGTAGAAGCAGGAGGATTATTATTGGACGGATTTTGTGATGGTGTTTGTTTTGGCCATCATTTTGGCAATGCCACAATTCAACCTCAAACAAAATTATTGAACTCCATTGCCTTTGGCATTTTACAGGCTACAAGAACAAGGATATCAAAAACAGAATATATCAGTTGCCCCAGTTGTGGCAGAACTTTATTCGACCTGCAGGAAACTACCGCAAGGATACGTTCGGTAACCAATCATTTAAAAGGTGTGAAGATCGCCATCATGGGTTGCATCGTAAACGGCCCGGGCGAAATGGCCGATGCAGATTTTGGGTATGTGGGCAGCGGTGTTGGTAAGATCACTTTGTATAAAGGCAAAGAAGTGGTGAAAAGAAATATTGACAGCGCCATTGCTGTAGATGAACTCATCAATTTATTAAAAGAGAATGAAGCCTGGGTAGAGCTATAAATTTTATGACAAAACAAAATGGCATGCAGACAGATTTTTTGGTAATAGGCAGTGGTATAGCAGGTTTGACTTATGCATTAAAAGTTGCGCAGGAATGCCCGGATAAAACAGTGACGATCCTTACCAAAACACAAAGCGATGAAACCAATACCAAGTATGCACAGGGCGGTATTGCCGGTGTGATGGATTTTGATAAAGACAGTTTTGATAAACATATTGAAGATACTTTGATCGCAGGCGACGGCTTATGCAACAGGCATATTGTAGAGATAGTGGTAAAAGAAGGTGTTGACAGGATCAAGGAACTTATTGACTGGGGCGCACAGTTTGATAAAGATCCCGGTGGTGACTTTAAACTCGGCAAAGAAGGCGGCCATAGCGAGTTCAGGATATTGCACCATAAAGATGTAACGGGCAAAGAAATGGAAAGGGCATTATTGAATGCCATCAAACAAAAGCCCAACATCCAATTGATCAGCCATTGTTTTGTACTCGATATTATCACACAGCACCATTTAGGTTATCTCGTTACAAAATCAACTCCCGATATCGAATGTTATGGTGTGTACGTGCTGAACCTTTCTACCAATAAGATCGAAAAGATATTGTCTAAAATAACATTGCTTGCAACGGGTGGCAACGGGCAGGTGTATCGTACTACTACCAATCCTTCTATTGCAACAGGTGATGGCGTGGCGATGGTATACCGTGCAAAAGGAAGGATTGAAAATATGGAGTTCATACAATTTCACCCAACAGCATTGTATGAACCCGGTGTACGCGGTCAAAGTTTTTTAATTACCGAAGCGGTGCGTGGCGATGGTGGTATCCTGCGCAATCATAATGGCGAAGCCTTCATGGAACGTTATGATGAAAGAAAAGACCTGGCGCCACGTGATATCGTTGCACGTGCTATCGATAACGAAATGAAAGTGGCCGGTACAGAAAATGTTTTTTTAGATTGCCGCCATTTCAGCAAAGAAAAATTTGTAGAACACTTTCCTAATATTTATGAAAAGTGTTTGAGTATTGGAATTGATATCACTAAACACCTGGTTCCTGTTGCACCTGCAGCGCATTACAGTTGCGGCGGAATAAAAACAGATGAAGATGCAAAGACCTCAATAAAAAATTTATATGCGGCGGGTGAATGTGCAAGTACCGGTTTGCATGGTGCCAATCGCTTAGCAAGTAATTCTTTGCTGGAAGCAATGGTATTTGCGCATCGTGCTTTTATGAGTGCAGCAAAAGAGATCGATACAAAACAATATAACAAGAGCCTGCCCGACTGGAAGGCGGATGGTACATCATCGCCAAAAGAAATGATCCTCATCACGCAAAGTGTAAAAGAATTAAAACTACTGATGAGTGATTATGTGGGTATCGTTAGAAACAATGAGCGTTTGCAAAGAGCGATGAAAAGGCTTGATCTTTTATTTGCAGAAACAGAAGAGCTTTACAAGAAGACAAATGTATCACCGCAATTGTGTGAGCTCAGGAATATGATCACCGTTGCTTTTTTAATTGTAAAGAGTGCAGAGTTCAGGCATGAGAGCAGGGGACTACATTTCAATACCGATTTTCCTGGTAAAAGTGAAATGATACAAAACATAGTTTTGTAATTCTTCTTTAGCCAGCTTTATTAATTCTATTTGGCATAGTTGCGTCGCACACTTGTGCGGCATACCTTTGCTCATCAATTTTATTCAATGTATTACCTGGTTTATGGTTTCATGTATTTGATTTCATTACTGCCTTTCTTTGTGCTGTATGGTATCAGCGATTTTTTTGCTTTCCTTTTAGATCGTGTTATTAAATACCGGAAAGATATTGTACTAAACAATCTTAAAATTGCGTTTCCGGAAAAAACTGACGAAGAGCGTCAGCAAATAGGCAAACAATTCTATCAATACTTCTCCGATTCATTTGTTGAAACGATAAAATTCTTATCTATCTCAAAAAAGCAAATGCTGCGAAGGACCACAGGCACTTATGATATCATCAACAAATTGATAAGCGAAGGCAAAACGATCAACCTGCTTTGCGGCCACCAGTTCAATTGGGAATATGCCAACCTTTTATATTCTTCCGAATTGAAAGTGCCGTTTGTAACTGTTTACCTGCCTGTGAAAAATAAAATATTCAACAGGTTAATGTATACCATCCGCACAAGGTTCAATGCCATACTGGTAAGCCCCAGCGAATTTGGCAGCAAGCTGCACCATGTATTCAATAACCAGTATGCATTGGTGCTTGCAGCCGATCAATCACCCGCTACACCCAAGTCGGGTTACTGGATCAATTTCTTTAACAGGCCCACCAGTTTTTTAATTGGTCCCGAAAAAAGTGCTGTAAGAAAAAGATCAGCTGTAGTTTTTGTTGGTTTTAAAAGAGTGAAAAGAGGGTACTACCATTTTGAATCGGTATTGCTTACTGACGATGCTTCTAAAGTGAGTAAGCGTGGTGAATTGACCTTGCTTTATAGAGATGCATTGCAAAAAACTATCACTAATGATCCTGCAAATTATTTATGGAGCCACAGGCGTTTTAAATTTGAATGGGACCCCGAATACGGGCCAATACTCGGGTAAGTTTGTTGTTGTTTAACACAATTAGTTAAAACTAAGCAGTACCTTCACCGCTTTATAAACGCGTTGGCCTTAAACTACATTAATGTATTATATTGTCTATCCTTTACTATATGTAGTTTCCCTGCTGCCATTTTTTGTATTGTACTTTCTCAGCGACTGCATCAGTTTTTTATTGGCCAATGTTTTTAAATACCGCAGGGCAGTGGTGATGGGTAATTTAAAAATTGCGTTTCCTGAAAAGAGCGAAGAAGAAAGAAAAGAAATTGCCAAACAGTTCTATAAATATTTTACCGATACATTTATAGAAACCCTGAAATTCATTTCCATTTCAAAAAAACAATTATTGAAACGGTCAACAGGTTCATTTGAAATGATCAATGAGCTTATTGATAAAGGCTATAGTATTAATTTAATGGCCGGCCACCAGTTCAACTGGGAGTTTGCCAATTTATTATATGCTTTTAATTTGAAAATACCTTTTGTAGGCATTTATTCGCCTATATCAAACAAAACGATCGGGAAGATATTTTTTAATATGCGAAGCCGCTATGGTACCATTATGGTAAGTGCAAGTGATTTTAAAAATGAAAGGCATGATGTTTTTAAAAAACAATATATGCTTGCACTTGGAGCGGATCAAAATCCCGGCAATCCCTCATCTGGTTACTGGCTTAATTTTTTTGGACGGCCTGTACCATTCGTAAAAGGGCCGGAGAAAGGAGCGAGGCTAAACAATGCTGCCGTTATTTTCGTTGGATTTAAAAGAATAAAAAGAGGTCATTATAATTTTGAAGCTACTTTATTAACCGAACAGGGAAGTCAAACAGAAGTAGGACAACTTACCAGTATGTACAGGGATATGCTTGAAAAAACGATCAGGGAAGATCCGGCCAATTATTTATGGAGCCACAGGAGGTTTAAGTATGAATGGAAAGAGGAATACGGACCTGTGTTAGGATAGAATTTTAGATTTGCGATTTCAGATTTATCCAGGACGAAGCCTGGAACTAAAATCAAAATTCTTTTCAGGTTGAAGAAAATCTAAAATCGGCAATCTAAAATCTACAATCAATTCAATATGCTGGCATCTTTTTCAATTACAATGCCTTTCTCATCTTTTATTTTACCCCATCCGCCCAATACATTCCTGAGATTATGAACACCCTGGCGTTTGATTAAAGAAGAAGCAATAACACTCCTGTAACCTCCCGCGCAGTGAATATATAAATTCTGGTTGTCTTCAAAATTGGCGATGGTAGCCACATCCGTCATTTCATTCAAAGGGATATTCTGTGCGCCTTTAACATGGCCATCTGCAAATTCTGTTTCTCTTCTTACATCAACTACAACCAAATGGTCATCATGTGGTATATCCATTGCCAGCTCATCTGCTTCGATATTTATGATCATGTCTACTTTTTCTCCTGCTGCTTTCCATGCATCAAAACTTCCTTTTAAATAACCCTGTATTTTATCGAAGCCTACTCTTGAAAGGCGTACCACTGTTTCCTCTTCCATACCGGGTTCAGTAACCAGGATCATAGGTTTATCAAATGGTAACAGGCTGCCTGCCCATTCTGCAAAACGGCCTTCCAGCCCAATGAAGATACTGCCCGGTACAAAGCCCTGTGTAAAAATGCTGGCGTGGCGTGTATCTAAAACCAACACATCTTCTGACATTAATTTTTTAAAAGCAGCAATACTTAATGGGGTCAATCCTTTTTGTTTTACTTCATCTAAACTGTCGTAACCTTCCATGTTGATCTGTGCATTAACTGCAAAATATTTAGGTGCTTCTGTCAAGCCCTCTGTAACTGCTTTAATAAAAGCTTCTTTGGTTTGGGGCTGCAGTGCATAGTTGTTTTGTTTTTCTTCAGCAATAGTGCTGAAGGTATTGGGGCCAAGGTTTTTGCCGCAACTGCTTCCTGCTCCATGAGCGGGATAAACAATGATATCATCTGCCAATGTCAATATTTTATTTTGCAAAGTATCATACATGATACCTGCCAACTCTTCGCTGCTCATATTACCACTGCTGAGGTCAGGCCTTCCTACATCGCCAACAAATAAAGTGTCACCGGTAAATATCGCATGCGGTTTATCATTTTCATCTCTTAATAAATAGCAGGTGCTTTCCATGGTATGGCCCGGTGTGTGCAATACTTCAAAACTTATTTTTCCGAGTTTGAATATTTCACCGTCCCTGCTACAATAAATTTTAAAATTGGTTTTTGCATTAGGGCCATAAATGATCGGGGCGCCTGTTTGTTTGGAAAGATCGAGATGCCCGCTCACAAAATCTGCATGGAAATGTGTTTCAAAAATATATTTTATGCCTGCGTTCCTTTCTTTCGCCAGGGCAATATATTCTTCGGTATCACGAAGCGGATCAATGATGGCAACCTCACCCTCACTTTCAATATAATAAGCCGCCTCACTTAAACAACCCGTATATAATTGCTTGATAAACATAAAATGGAATTTACTGCAAAGATAAAAAAAAAAGCGTCCCGCCATAGACGGGACGCTTTTGTGTTACTTTTAAAAGTTAACCAACAAGTTGCTTAACAAAAGTATCTATTTCTTCAATCCTTTTAAAATTAACTGCATAGTAAATAAATTTACCATCACGCTGTGTAGAAACAATGCCTGCTTTTCTTAAAATAGCAAGATGTTGCGATGCAACGGATTGTTCCAGGCGTAAACGAACATAAATTTCGGTAACAGTAATCTTTTTTTCTTCTTCAATCAATTTTAATAATTGCTGACGAAGCTTGTGGTTTAATGCCCTTAAAACAAGAGCTGCTTTTTTTAATGCATGATAATCCACATTAATAGAAGATTCGGACGAGGGTTTGGAAGTCGCCAAGGCAGACTCCGCTGATTGGGTTGCAACCATCATAAGACTTAAATTTTAATTATGCTTGAACAATTATTGAACGTTCAAATATACAATTTATTGTTTATGCAACTAAATTTGATTTGTTTTTTAACTAAAAAATGCCTTTTACAGTTAAGGGTAATCTTTTATATTTTATCCTGGAATTCTTTCAGGTAAAACGGTTCACTGTAAGCAAGGTTGGCGAAGTGATTGCGGGTAAAATGATCTTGCGAAAGTTGGGCCATCGCAGCGGCTAAGTTTGAAATAACTGTGAATGAAGCATTTGGATGATCGCATATTGCTTTCCATTTAGCAGCACCACTTCCAAAAAAAACAATTTTATTTTTTTCTAGCTCTTTATTAAAAGAATCCTGCTGCAATATCATTGCACAGGGAGATAATATTGTAGCCGTTTTACTACTAAAAATTGCAGTAAATACTTCCATTCTTCTTGCATCGATCATTGGGCAATACAAAAAATTTACAGTGCCATGACTTTGCTCTATAGCTCCAGCAGTTAAAACTTCTAAAGTATTGACCGTGATCAATGGTTTATTCAATGCATAACATAAACCTTTTGCACTCGACATGCCAACTCTTAATCCTGTATATGAACCGGGACCTGCTGAAACAGCTACCGCATCAACATCATTTAATTTTATTGCTGCATCTTTCACCAACTGTTGAACGGCAACTTGTAAAAATGATGCATGATCTTTTTGCGAATCATTGTGCATTGCATGCAATAGCTTACCATCCTTCGCAAAACTTACTTGCGCTGTTTCAGTTGCAGTGTCAATATTTAATATCAGGCTCATTATTTATTTTGTATGGCTTCGATGAGTGCAGGTGCAGGCTGGTAACGTTTATCTGTCAAACTTAACAGGTGCAGTAAATTAAAAATATTATTGATGCCGATCTTATCAGCCCATTCAAAAGGTCCATAAGGATAATTCGTACCGAGTTTCATCGCAGTATCAATTTCTTCTTTGCTGCTTACATTTTCGCCCCATGCAAAATACGCTTCGTTAATGATCATGGCAATGATCGTTGCTGCTACCAAACCGGCTTCGTCTTTTACTTCGATGATCTTTTTTCCGATCCTGGCTGCAATTGCTTTGCAGTTATCATCAACTGCTCCTGCAATTTCCCAAACAGGCCTTTGCAAAAATCCACTCCATCCATTAATACGGAAAACATTCACAGGCGTATTTAATTCCCGTAAAGTTGTGATCACACTATTGATAAAAACAGGCTTTGCTGTTGCTGCGTAATTAAAACTTCTGTTCTCATCAAGAATACAAAAAGCATCCGCAGCAGGGTACGCGTCAAAAGAAAATTCAGCAGCCTTTACCCATTTAATATCACCGGGATTGGCCGTTAAGTCTTTCCATTGTTCATCATTGGCTACAGCTACTATCGTCATTTATTATTTTTTGCAAAAATAGGTGGTTACAAAAAGATATATTTGCATTTCGACCAAATTAATCTGCAATGGCAAAAGAAATCATCAATACCAGCAATGCACCGGCACCTATCGGGCCTTACAACCAGGCTGTAATGACGGGCAATTTATTATTTATATCAGGACAGGTAGCTTTGAAACCCGGTACGGGAGAGTTGGCTATGAATGATATTATCGAAGAAACACACCAGGTAATGCAAAACCTGAAAGCGATATTGACCGAAGCGTCCATGGATTTTAGTAATATCGTTAAGACCACAATTTTCTTAAGTGATATGGACCTGTTTGGACAGGTGAATGAAATTTATGGTAAATATTTTAATGGTGATTTTCCTGCAAGGGAAACCATTGCTGTAAAAGGCCTGCCTAAAAATGTGAATGTAGAGATCAGTATGATCGCAGCAAAATAATTTGATGATTTGGAGATTTGATGATTAAAAAATAACTCACTTAATCTTCAAATCAGTCAATCACCAGATCTTCAAATCTACAACTCCGGTAAATTATTAGGTGTGCATTGTATAACCGGCCTTTCTCCTTTTGGAACCAATACAATGATGTTGGTTTTAAGGGTTTCGCCATTGCGGAAAATATAACCGGCTTTTACGGCTTTAGTAATTTCTTTACCATTCTCCTGTACTTTGGCATTGAGATAAAAGTCACGGGCCTTCACGGTCCCGCTCTTTGCAGTTAACCTTTTACCGTTGGCATTGGTACAATTAAAACTTGCTAACAGGTTCATTGATTCAGAAGAAAGAACGCTGACCCTTTCGGAATAGATCTTTGTACAGCCGCTTTTATTGGTGGCATATAAAGTAATTTCAAAGCGGCCGTATTCTTCATCTTTAACATTTTTCGTTTGTTCATTTTTTATGTAATAACCATATTCAATGCCATCAATGGTTTGTGGTTTCTTTTCTTCAATATCCGTTACCTGTGCAAAAGAACAAATGCTGCAGCATAACGCGATCATTAAAAAAGAAATGCTATGTAACATAAATGAAGTTTAATTTTACAGTTAAGATAAAAACAATTTAGCAGAATGGAGAAGGAAAGACTAGTTATTATCACTGCCAGATCACATCAGTACCTTACTGAAACTTTGCAAAAAAAAGGTTTCAGGGTTTTGGATATGCCGGACATTGGTTATGATGAATTGTGCGGGCTTATCGGCGATGCAGAAGGCTTGATCGTTACAACAAGGTTGGCTATTGATAAAAATATTTTAGACAAAGCCGGTAAATTAAAATGGATAGGAAGATTGGGCAGCGGTATGGAATTGATCGATGTTGATCATGCTGCATCAAAAGGGATCACCTGCGTGAGCAGCCCCGAAGGCAACCGAAATGCTGTGGCCGAACATGCATTGGGCATGTTGCTTAGCCTGCTGAATAAGATCAACAGCAGCGGTGAAGAAGTTAAAAAAGGTTTGTGGATACGTGATGCCAACCGGGGTACAGAATTAACCGGTAAAACAGTGGGCATTATTGGCTTTGGAAACACCGGCAGCAGCTTTGCAAAATTATTGGCACCTTTTAATGTAACGGTGCTGGCCTATGATAAATATAAATTTGGATTTGCGAATGGATACATCAAAGAAGCTAACCTGCAGCAGATCTGCCGTTATGCAGATGTGATCAGTTTTCATTTGCCCCTCACCAATGAAACACATCATATAGCCAATCATGATCTTTTTAATGCCCTCGAACAAAAGCCCGTGCTGATCAATACTTCAAGGGGTAAAGTGGTGGATACAGCGGCCTTAATTACCGCTTTAAAAGGAAATAAAATTGCAGCCGCAGCGTTAGATGTATTGGAGAACGAAAAGATCAAAACCTTATCCGGGCCCGAACAGGAACAACTGGATTTTCTCAACAGCCAGGCGAATGTTATCATAACACCACATATTGCAGGATACAGCCATGAGGCGTTCTATAAAATGAGCGCTGTGATCCTGGAAAAATTAGGTATTTAAAAATTTACTATTTTTGCAGACATGCAACGCCTTAGCAATCTGGGGCGTTGTATTTTTTTTCTCTTTTCTAAAAGAATTTATTTATGAGTACTACTAATTACGTTACAAAGGAGACCTTTGAAAAAATGAAGGAAGAGCTTCATGTTATGAAAAGCGTGGACAGGCCTGCAGCGAGCAGGGCCATTGCAGAGGCACGTGAAAAAGGCGACCTGAAAGAAAATGCAGAGTATGATGCTGCCAAAGAAGCACAGGGCATGCTTGAAGCAAAGATAAAATACCTGGAAGGTGTTATTGCCACTGCACGCATATTAGACGAGACCAATATTGATACCAGTAAAGTAAGCATACTTACCAAAGTATCCCTGACCAACCTGGGCACAAAAAAACAGGTGACTTACCAGATCGTTTCTGAAAAAGAAGCTGATCTTAAATTAGGAAAGATCTCTGTTACTTCACCAATAGGGAAAGGCTTATTGGGAAAAGTAATTGGCGATGTAGTGGATGTGGTTGTACCGGCAGGCACATTGAAATTTAAAATTGATGGCATAGCAATATAAACACATCGCATAAATTTTTCAAAGCCCCCCAACAGAATTGTTGGGGGGCTTTTTTGATTGTATCTTTAAGTAAATAATTTTATGACCATCTTTTCAAAAATAATTGCAGGACAAATACCTTCTTATAAGATTGCCGAGAATGAAAAATTTTTTGCTTTTTTGGATATAGAACCATTGGTAAAAGGCCATGTGCTGGTAGTGCCCAAACTGGAAGTAGATAAATTATTCGATGTGCCTGATGATTATCTTGCCGGGATGCTGGTATTTGCAAAACCTATTGCACATGCCATTGAAAAAACTTTTAACTGCAACCGTTGCGGCATTAGTGTTGTTGGCCTGGAAGTGCCGCATGCACATATTCATTTAATACCTATCAATTCTGCCAACGATTTAAACTTCACAAAAGGAAAAACTAAAACTACTCCTGAAGAATTAAAAGCAGTACAACAAAAAATATTGAGTAATCTTATTTAATTACACGAATTACACGAATTATTTTGTTCGTGAAAATTCGTGTAATTCGTGGCAAACAAAAAAGCTGCGTAGCAGCCTTTAATTTATTTGTAACCTGAATCCCACGCCATGTATTGTTTCCAAAGCAATATTAGGATCGGGTTTTAAATATTTGCGCAGCTTGGTGATGAACACATCCATACTCCTGCCTAAAAAATAATCATCCTTGCCCCAAACATTCAGCAGCAGTTCTTCTCTCTTTAAAATTTTATTGATGTGGGTTACAAAGAATTTCAAAAGATCGGCTTCACGCTGTGTAAGTGAAGTGGTTTCTTTATCGCTGTAAATTTTCAATTCGTTATAAGCAAAGCGCAGTTTACCCAAACGGAATTCCTGCACATCATCTGATTTTAATTTTTTGGTGCGGCGTAAAAATACATCCATGCGCATCACCAGTTCCTGCATGCTGAAAGGCTTGGTGATATAATCATCAGCACCGGTTTGAAAACCTTTGATCTTATCTTCTTCCAAACTTTTAGCGGTTATGAATATCACCGGTATCACATCACTTTGCTGCCGTATCTTTTTTGCCAGCGAAAAACCATCCCTTGAGGGCATATTGATGTCAAGTAAACAGATATCAAATTCTTTCTTCTGGAATTTTTGCCATGCAGTTTCGCCATCGGCACAATGGGTAACTTCAAAACCTGCATCCTGCAGGCCATCCTTAATAACAAAGCTTAAAGAAAGATCATCCTCAGCCAATAAAACTTTTCCTTTGCTCATGTTGCGAATTTAAGTCATTGCAATTTTAACGGTGAATGTACTGCCATTGCCGGGCTGGCTTTTTACTTCTATCTTTCCGCCATGTGCATCCACTACTTTCTTAACAAAATTCAAGCCTAATCCAAAACCTTTGGCCGTATGTAATTCTCCTTCGGTAACCCTGAAGAAGCGGTCGAATATTTTTTTCTGGTTTTCTTCACTAATACCAATGCCGTTATCTTTTATCGCAATGCAGCAATCTTTTCCTTCGGTATAAGTAGAGATAAGGATATTGGGCTTTGTTGAATATTTAATGGCATTCTCAATAAGATTAATGAAAGCCAGCAGCATATAATATTTATCACCCGTGATTGTAGTAGCCGGTTGTGCAAATGAAGTTTGAATAACGGCATTCTTTTGTTCTGCCAGCGGGTGAAGGTCGGTGATGGCCTGGTTCAATAAACTATTGATGTCAAACTTTTCTTTTTGCAAAGGCACTTTATTGCTGTCGGTATAGGCAATTTCCAAAAGCCTTTGTGTTTGTGCCTGCAGGTGTGTGGTTTGTTCATCAATTATTGCCGCGTAATTCTTTAATTTTTCAGGTTTGTCGGCGATATTCGGTTGCTGCAAAACTTCCGCTGCAATTTTAATAACGGCAAGCGGTGTTTTAAATTCATGAGTAAAATTGTTTACAAAATCTTTCTGTGTTTCATTGAGGAATTTTTGGCGGTAGAGATAAAAGATACTGGCGCCAAATGCGATCAGTACTAATAATAACAATCCGCCTGATGCTATCCAGAAATACATTTGCTTTAAAATATATTCGCCACGATGCGGAAAATATAATGCTACATAAGAATAATCCCTTTGTAAAACAGGATTAACTGTTTTGTTCTTCGGCACATGGTAGGCATCGGGAAGATCGATGTATTGTTCGTTGGTGTACACATTTTTTTCATGGCTGTAAATAGCGGCCTCACAATCGGTGTACACATCAAAATCAGTAAGCTCTGCTTTAAGGTTCAGCCAAAGGCTGTCTAAGTAAGGCGTGCAATCAATTCTTAAAAGATATAGATCGGGCTTGGGATTCTCTACTACTTTCTGTACGTTATCCGATACATCATTCACCAGTTCCATATCATCATACAAACCACGGATACTTTTTGAAACATTGATGTTGAATTGCTTTTCTTCGTAACGGTAAACTTTCTGCAACCAAAATAATTGCACGGCAATAATGATAGTAACTAAAACAGTACTAAAAAGAATTACGAGGCGCAATGTTTTTGAACGAATAACCATTTATGTTTCCTGTTTTCAGTTTGTAGTTTTCGGTTGGGCTTATGCTGTGCGAAATATTTTTATAAAATTGCGGTAACCCTTTAAACCATTGTGTTAATGAATTGTTGTTAACTCTAAACTCTAAACTCTAAACTCTAAACTCTAAACCTTCTTAACCCTCGAAGGATTCTGCGCCACAAACGCTTCCCATCCTTTTACTTTTTTATTAGTTGCAGCCAATGGCGACCGTTGTTGAAAATGATGACAAACTGCAACAGCCAATGCATCAGTAGCATCAAAATGTTTGGGGTCTTCTTTGAACTGTAGTATTTGCTGCAACATCTTCATCACCTGTTCTTTGCCCGCATTACCGTTGCCCGTTACAGACTGTTTTACTTTTTTGGGTGAGTATTCTGTCACTTCAATTCCGTGGCGCATAGCAGCGGCAATGGCAACACCCTGCGCTCTTCCTAATTTCAGCATGCTCTGTACATTCTTACCAAAAAATGGCGCTTCAATGGCGAAGGTATCCGGCTGGTGTTTAATGATCAGGCCGCTTACAGTTGTGAAAATGAGTTCGAGTTTTTTATAAGTATCTTTTATTTTTCCCGGTTGCAGTACACCCATATCCAGCAGCGTGATCTTGTTTTGTTCTACCCGTATCAATCCATAGCCCATGATTATTGTGCCGGGGTCGATGCCGAGGATAATGGACGGTTTTGTCTTTGGCACACTAAAAATTTTTTGGGTTTGATAATTGAATTAACATTGCGTATTGAACAAAAGTATTAAAATATTAATCAACTATTTTTTAGGCCCTGTTTTATTGATCGTGCTTTGTTTTAGTTTGTACAGGCAGTTGATGCAGCAGCAGGACCTGGAGTTGCGCTGGCAGCAGGTAAAACAAAGCTGGCAAAGCTGGAAATTTTTAGCAGTAATTGTTTTGATGCTGCTGAACTGGGGCATAGAAGCAAAAAAATGGCAGCTGCTGGTATTGCACCTGCAGCAATTTTCTTTTATCCGTGCCTTTAAATCTGTTTTGGCAGGTTGCAGTGTTACCATGCTTACACCAAACCGTATTGGCGAATATGGCGGCAGGATATTATTCATTAAAGAAGAGAACAGGATCAAAGCCATTTCATTGAATATAGCAAGCAGTATCAGCCAGTTGCTGGTAACGATGATCATGGGATGTGCAGGTTTGATTTTTTTAAGATATTTTTCACATAACAATCAGAATGCTTTAAGTGTTTTACCAGACTTTTGGGGCAACGTACTGATCTATTTCAGTATTACTGGCACCCTAATACTTTTTTTGTTCTATATACGTTTAGGCTGGCTGGTAAGTTTATTAGAAAAAATACCGGCGTTCAATAAGGTCACCAGGCATATTAAAGTACTGGATGAATTTTCGGCAAGCCAATTGCTTAAGATATTGTCACTATCCCTGTTGCGTTACGTGGTTTTTGTTTTGCAGTATGTTTTATTGCTGCAGGTGATGCAGGTAGGTATAGCAACCGGTTTAAGTTTTTGGCTGATCACTGTGTTTTACCTGGTGATGGCAGTTGCCCCAACCATTGGTTTTTTGGAATTACCAGTAAGGGCAAAGGCAAGTGTGGAGCTGATGAAATTATACAGCAGTAATACACTGGGTATCGAGACAGCAGCTTTATCAATATGGCTGATCAATTTAGTAATACCTGCATTAATTGGCAGTTTGTTAATTTTGGGCATTAAAATAGTAAAAGAAAAATGAAACGTTACGCTAAATCGGGCTTGTTTGTTTTAGGTTTATGCTGTTTAAGTTTAAAACCCTACGATGATAGTTTTTGTGGCACGAAGAATACCGCTTTTAAAGCTGATGAAGTAGTGACCATGAAAGTTTTTTACAGTGCCATGGGTGCCTATATCGGTGCAGGTGAAGCAACTTTTACTACTACCCTGGAACGTTTTAACGGCAAGACCGTTTACCATTGTGTAGGTGAAGGAAAATCTTACTCTTTCTTTGATAATTTTTTTAAAGTACGCGACCGTTACGAAAGTTATATTGATACGGGCAACCTGGTGCCCTATAAATTCATCCGCAATATTGATGAAGGAGGATACAAGAAATACAATAACGTAACTTTTAACCAGTCTGCAGGCACAGCAGTAAGCACTAACGGCGTTTTTAAAGTAACCAATTGCATACAGGATGTGGTGAGTGCAGTTTATTACGCACGTAATATCGATTTCAATAAATACCAGGTGAACGATAAGATACCATTCGATATGTTCCTTGATGACGAAGTGTATCATTTGTATATCCGCTACATGGGTAAAGAAAAGATCAAGACCCGTTACGGTAAATTCAACGCGATAAAATTCAAGCCACTGCTTATCAAAGGAACTATTTTTGAGGGCGGCGAAAAAATGAATGCGTGGGTAAGCGACGATCCCAATCATTTATTGCTGAGAGTAGAAAGCCCCATTGCGGTGGGCAGTATCAAAGTTGATATGATGGGATACAGGAACCTGCGTTATCCTTTGAGTTCACTCATCAGTGTGAAGTAAGACGAAATGAAATTTCGTCTAATGAAGCAAAATACAATTTCACTGCACTTTAAACTTCCTCCAGTTTAAAAATATCTTTCTGACGTATCCCTTTTTCTGTCATTTGCAAATTGCAGCATTCATTTGATGGATCGTGTTCAAAGAATAATGTATAATCATTCTCCAGTGCTTCTGTTAAAAAAGCTTTCTTTTCATTTAACGTTGTAAGCGGGAACATATCATATCCCATCACATAAGGCAAAGGCAAATGCGCCATCGAAGGCAAAAGGTCTGCCATATAAACAATTGTTTTGCCGTTGTAATTTATTTTGGGCAACATCATTGCACCTGTATGGCCGTTTACGGTGTAGAAAGAGACATGAGGCGTGAGTCGTGAATCGTGAGACGTGAGACGTGAAACGTGAGTGGACAGTTTGTTGCCAGTTACAGGCTCTTTACTCACGACTGAAGATTCACGACTCACGTTCATTGCTTCATTGTTCAAATCAAAGAATTTAAGCTGCCCGCTTTCTGCAATAGGTAAAATATTCTCTTTTAAAAAACTTGCTTTCTCTCTTTCATTAGGTTTGGTAGCCCATTCCCAATGCTGTTCATTGCTCCAGTAAGTGGCATTCTTAAATGCGGGTACTAATTTATCGCCTTCTTTTTTTATGCTTCCACCGCAATGGTCAAAATGTAAGTGCGTTAAAAAAACATCGGTGATATCATCTTTTGTAAAACCATGTTTGGCTAAAGATTTATCTAAACTATCATCTCCATGTAAATAATAATGGCCAAAGAATTTTGCATCCTGTTTATCTCCCATACCGTTATCAATCAAAATTAATTTGCCTTCATCTTCTATCAATAAACAGCGCAAAGCCCAGCTGCACATATTATTTTCATCGGCAGGGTTTAATTTATTCCACATGCTTTTGGGAACTACGCCAAACATAGCGCCACCATCTAATTTAAAGTAACCGGTGTTTATGGTATATAATTTCATGACTGCTCTTGCTGTTGTTTTTTTAGTGCAGAAAATAAAATGAGCAAACCAATAATAAAGAAAACTCCCAATGCCAGTACTGAACCTCTTTGTGAACCGGTCAGTTCAGTAATATATCCAAAGCTGAACATACCGATAACGACTGCGATCTTTTCTGTAACATCATAAAAGCTAAAGAATGATGCGGTATCTTTTGTGTCGGGCATTAATTTGCTGTAAGTACTCCTGCTTAATGATTGTATGCCACCCATTACAAAACCAACACAGGCGCCAAGGATATAAAACTGTACTATGGCATGTTTGGGTACAAAATAAGCAGCCACGCATATCAGTACCCAAAACAGGATCACCCACATCAACGCTTTAAAGTTGCCAATGATACTGGATAATTTACTGATCAAATAAGCCCCGGGAATGGCAACCAGCTGTATCAGTAAAATGGCGATGATAAGATTTACAACTGGTATCTCCAGTTCGCTTTTTCCATACAATGTGGCAGCAAGCATAACTGTTTGCACCCCCATATTGTAAAAGAAAAATGCACCAAGAAACCGTTTGATCACGGGCATTTGCTTTAATTGTCTCCAAACTTTTAATAATTCTTTATACCCGTCTGTTATAACATTGTTTTTAGATTCGGTATTTCCCGCTGCGATAGGGTTAGGTAACCTGAAGAAGGAATAGTAGCCAAATATCAACCACCAGGTACCTACCAATAAAAAAGATATTCTTGAGCCTTCACTCTCTGTGATACCAAACCAGTCATATTTCATCACAAATACAAAACAGATCACCTGCAATATCACACTGCCTACATAGCCATAAGCAAACCCTCTTGCACTAACCCTGTCCCTGTCTTCCGGCGCAGCAATTTCCGGGAGGAATGAATTGCTGAAAACATAACTGCTCCAGAAACAAATGCAGGCCAGCATCATGAATACAATACCTACCCAAAGTGTGTTGACATCTTTAAAAAAATACAGCGCCGCGCAGGCAATACTGCCCAACGTAAAAAAGAAAGCCATGAATTTTTTCTTATTGCCCCTGTAATCTGCAATAGAAGTCAGCAGTGGTAAAATGATCGCCACCACGAGTAGCGCAAAGCCGAGCGCATAATTGTAAAGAGAAGTGTTGATGAATTCTCTTCCCATAAAATGAACATAGGCTACACCATCAGCATCTTTATGATCTGTGGCGATGGCTTCATAATACGCAGGAAAGATGGTTGAAGTAATGACTAAGTTGTAAACACTGTTGGCCCAATCAAACATGGCCCATCCATTAATAACTTTTTTAGAAGCTGTTTGCATGCTGGTTGCTTTGAGTAAATGTACGGAGCTTTGTTCAAAAAATAAGTTGCCCGCAGAAATCGCAGAGACCCGCAGATGAAATGCATTGTTCTGCGATTTCTGCAGGAATAATAAAAAAAGTTGCCCCAACAATTCTGTTGAGGCAGCTTTCAATAAATATAAAAGAAGAATTAATTATTATTTCCTGCGCCTATTTTTTTATAGTGGATCATCTTAATGCTTTCAAATTTATTGTCGGTAAGGTCCATATTTACCGGGGCACCTTTAAACACGCTGTCGGAAACCATATTGGCAATAGCTAAAAAACTGAAGTCATCAAGCGCAGTTGCTTTTTTTTCATTCACTACCATCCTGAAACAAACGGTATCATTCTTTTTACAAAGCTGGAAACTTTTTTCTGTTTTGGCATTGCCCGCCCTGTCATCAATATTATAGATGAGGTTGGATACTTTTTTTGCCTGGTCTTCGGTAATACCTTCCTGGTAATAAGTTTCCACGTGGCCTGTACTGGTTCTTTTACCATAATTGTTACAGGACGTAAAGCCGATCAATACCAGTAATGCAAGTACAACAGTTGTTTTTTGTAGCATAAAAATAATTTTAAGTACATAAATACAATACAGGCCGCAGAATTGCAATACCCGTTTTCCGGTATTTTAGTGAATGGTCAATGGAGAATGGTCAATGGTGAATATTATACAGGTGAGTATGCTGTATTCCCTTTTCACCATTCACTATTGACCATTCACCATTCACGAACGAACTATTTAATTTATAGTATGGGTGTATATGAGCACCAGTAAAATGATGCCAAGTATGATCCTGTACCATCCCCAGATAGTGAAGCCATATTTCTTTACAAAACCAATAAAGAATTTGATCGCCAGCATTGCCACGATAAAAGCAACAACATTGCCGATCGCGAGCTGCTTTACTTCGGCGCTGCTGAAGCCGCCGCTCTCTTTATAATATTTATACAATTTATAACCGGTGGCAGCAAGCATAGTAGGCACAGCCAGGAAAAAAGAAAATTCTGCTGCGGCACTGCGGGTGAGCTTTTGCTGCATACCGCCAATGATGGATGCGGCGCTGCGGCTTACACCCGGTATCATGGCAATGCATTGCCAGATACCAATGATAACAGCTTTACCATAAGAAACTTTTTCTTCCGAATCTATTGTTGGTTTGGTAAATGCTTTATCAATGAATAACAAAATGATACCGCCCACGAGCATTGTTATTGCAACGGTGAGCGAGCTTTCCAATAACGCATCTATCTTCTTGTTAAATAAAAAGCCCAGTACTAATGCGGGGATGACAGCAGCGATGAGCTTTACATAGAACTGCCATCTTTTAAAATCAAAGAATTTTTTATAGTACAATACAACTACGGCCAGTATAGCACCCAACTGTATGGCAACAGTAAATGCTTTGATGAAATCGGTCTCTGTAATGCCAAGGGCTTTTTCAGTAATGATCATATGCCCGGTGGAAGAGATCGGTAAAAATTCTGTAAGCCCTTCAACAATGGCGATAATAATTGATTGTAAAGTATCCATCTGTTTTATTTAAGCAGCTAAAATAAAAAATGCGAAGCAATAAACTTCGCAAATTAATTATTAATTATACATTATTAATTATGCATTATTCTTCGGCTTTTTCATGATAGCAAATATCTCTATCAAAAGGCCGCCAATGATCAGTATCGGTGCAATGGTGATACGTGTGGTGCTGTATACTTCGTTATCGTTAAAAACTTTTGGATCGGCACTTTTACCACCGGCCATTAAAAAGAAGCCTAAAGCCATTACAGCTACACCTATCAGCATCCACATATAATTATCTTTTGTGAAAAGGCTCTGGTTATTTACCTGCGGTTGTTTTTTATCGTTGCTCATACTGATTATTTTGAAGTGCAATATTAATATAAATCATCCAATTTCATCCTCAGGTATTTTATCACCGCCCGGTGTGTACTCACCAGCGTAATGGTAATGCCCAGCACAATGATGGTAAGAAATAGTAATATCAAACTTTTGTTATCCCTCAATACTTTGAATTCGGGCCTGAAAGATTCCACCAGCAGCATCACACACCAAATTAGGGCAATGGCAATGCCAGAGGCGATCAGGCCATTGATAACTGCCCTGATATTGATGGGCTTGGCAATGAACCAGCGGGTGGCGCCCACCATCTGCATGGTCTTAATTAAAAAACGGTTGCTGTACATAGCGAGTCGGATGGTATTATCAATAGAAAAAATAACCAGGATCGTAAGGATGATCGCTGCCACCAGGAAACCTATGAACAGGTATTTTGCAAAATCACCTACTTTAGATACGATCTCATCAGGGAATTTATATTCCGATACTACTCCCGGGAAATTGGCTTCGATATTAGAAGATATGGAGCGTAAACTGTCTGATTGCACATGGTCGGCCGTTACATAAAAATCGATGCTCTCCGGCAGGGGATTGCTTTTGATGATCTTACGCCAGATAGTATCATTATCTGCCTCGTATCTTTTAATAGCAATTTCCTGGGTCACATATTCAGCTGATTTTACATAAGGCAGTGCAGAAACATAATTCTTCACACTATCTATTTTCTTTGGGGTAGCATAAGGGTTCAAAAAACACTGCACCTGTATATTCTCTTTGAAATAATCACCGGTTTTACGCAGGTTCAGGAAAAACCAGCCCACGATGCCAAATAAAAAAAGCACCAGTGACACGCCGATGATGGCGTAGGCATAAGTAGGTTTTCCACGTTTGCTGCTTGCTTTTCCGAATTGGGACATACTATTTCGATTTACTTAATGGATGAGTAGTGGGCGCAAATTAATTCAATTTGACTGTATTACATTATTTTTGCCCTCTGCAAAACGACTGCCTGCCGCATTTATTTTTATGAATGGAGATGATATGATGTGAATGGGGATGAAATAACTTTTCTTTCACATTTTTTCACCGGCCATTTGTAAAACAAAAAAATCAAATCAAAATTTTAAAAAAGCAATGGAATACAGGTTTAACGAGATAGAGAAAAAATGGCAGGAAAAGTGGAAAGCAGGTAAGGTATATAAAGTATCTAACGAATCTGCGAAGCCAAAATATTATGTACTGGATATGTTCCCTTATCCAAGCGGTGCAGGTTTGCATGTGGGCCATCCGCTCGGCTATATCGCCAGCGATATTTTCAGCCGTTATAAAAGATTGAAGGGCTTCAACGTATTGCACCCGATGGGCTTTGATAGTTTTGGTTTGCCTGCAGAGCAATATGCTTTGGAAACAGGGCAGCATCCTGTGGAGACCACCAAAAAAAATATCGCCACTTTTAAAAGCCAGCTCGATAAGATCGGTTTTTGTTACGACTGGGACCGTGAAGTATTGACCAGTGATCCCAATTATTATAAATGGACGCAGTGGATATTCTTACAGTTGTTCAACAGTTATTTCTGTAATACAGAGAAAAAAGCATTGCCCATTTCTTTGCTCATAAAAAAATATGAAACAAAAGGTGCGATGCCTAAAAACGATGCACCCATAGCCGGTAAACATTTTACTGCTGATGAATGGAAAGCATTTTCAAAACAACAGCAGGAAGAAATTTTAATGAACCGCCGTTTAGCTTTCAGTAAATATGGCGAAGTGAACTGGTGCGAGGCATTGGGCACTGTGTTGGCCAACGATGAAGTAGTGAATGGTGTAAGCGAACGCGGCGGCTTTCCCGTTGTAAAAAAGAAAATGCGCCAATGGTATTTAAGAATTACATCTTATGCCGATAGGTTATTGGAAGGATTAGAAACCGTGGAGTTCAGCGAAAGCATGAAAGAAATGCAGCGCAACTGGATCGGTAAGAGCCAGGGAGCGGAGATCGTGTTTGAAGTGGTGAATAGTGAATCGTCAATAGTGAATAATGGAGCTTCTGATATGGATGTACCATTCACTATTCACCATTCACCATTGACCGTGTACACTACCCGTCCTGATACCATCTTCGGTGTAGACTTTATGGTTGTTGCTCCTGAATTAGATCTTGTGCAACAAATAAAATCACCCGAACAGGCGGCTGCTGTTGATGAATACATTGCTTATGTAAAAAGCAGGAGTGATGTTGACCGCATGGCGGAGAAAAAAATTACAGGATGCTTTACTGGTGCGTATGCAGTAAATCCATTTGACGGAAGGCAAATTCCAATATGGATATCAGAATATGTTTTAGCTGGATATGGTACCGGTGCTATTATGGCGGTGCCATGCGGAGATGAAAGGGATTTTAAATTTGCGCAGCATTTTAATATTCCCATCACCAATATCATCGGCAGTTATTTTAATGGAGAAGAAGCGAACCCAACCAAGGAAGCCATTTTGGAGAACAGCGGTTTTTTAAACGGCATGAAGATGACGGATGCAATGGAAATTGTTTTGCAAAAGTTAGAAGAACGGGATATTGGTAAACGAAAGGTAAATTATAAAATGCGTGATGCAGGTTTCAGCCGCCAGCGTTATTGGGGTGAGCCATTCCCTATTATTTGGAGCGATGGTATTGCTATTCCTTTGGATGCGGATGAACTGCCACTCGAATTACCGCATGTAGATAAATACGGACCGGGCAAAGAAGGTGAAGGGCCATTATCAAATTTAGTGGATTGGGTAAACGTTAGCAATGGAAAAAGGGAAACTTCAACAATGCCCGGCTATGCAGGATCTTCATGGTATTTTTTAAGGTACATGGATCCGCATAACAGCGAAACTTTTTGCGACAGGAAAGCGAGTGATTACTGGAACCAGGTAGATTTATACATTGGCGGTACCGAACATGCTGTTGGGCATTTATTGTACAGCCGTATGTGGACGAAAGTTTTATTTGATTTGGGATTGATAGGATTTGATGAACCGTTTAGAAGATTGTTGAACCAGGGGATGATACAGGGAAGCAGTAGGTTTGTGTATAAACTTGGTGAATTTTCTGTTAGAATTAATGGTAGTGTTCAGGACTTTGTTAAAGGGAGAAATATTTTTATATCAAATTCTCATTTTCAAAATCTATCAAGGGATATTACAGCTAAGAATGCAACACTTCAAGAAATAGCAAGTTTTTTAAAAATTCCAGAAGTAGATTTTTATACTGATCATCTTGCAAAAACTTATATGTTGCATGTTGATGTAAATATTGTAGATGGGAACATTCTTGATACTAAGGCATTTAGAAAATGGAAGCCCGAATACGAAAATGCTGAATTTATTTTAGAACATACACTCACCTCCATCCAAACTGGGGATGAAAAAGATATGATGTATCTGTGCGGAAGCGAAGTTGAAAAAATGTCTAAATCAAAATACAACACAGTTAACCCTGATGAGTTGTGCGAAAAATATGGAGCGGATACTTTTAGAATGTATGAAATGTTCCTCGGCCCGGTAGAAGCCAGCAAACCATGGGATACCAAAGGTATTGAAGGGGTGCATCGTTTCTTAAGAAAATTATGGCGTTTATTTTTTGATGATATTAAAGGAAAAGTTTGGACTGATGATAAAGCAACTGCTGCTGAATTAAAGATATTGCATCGTACGATAAAAAAGATAGAAGAAGACACCGAGAAGTTTTCTTTCAATACAGCAGTAAGTGCATTCATGATCTGCGTGAATGATCTCTTTGATGCGAAGTGCCATAAAAAAGAAGTGCTGGAAAAGATATTGATCCTGTTGGTGCCTTATGCACCACATATTGCTGAAGAGCTATGGCATCAGTTAGGTAATGAAGGAACAATTTTGGATGCAACATACCCATCATTCGATCCCGCATCGCTGGTAGAAAGCAGTAAGGAATATCCTGTATCTATAAATGGAAAAGTGCGCACCAATCTTTCTTTAGCACTCGACCTGGATCAAAAACAGGTGGAAGAAATGGTGTTACAAAACGAGACCGTAATAAAATGGCTGGAAGGCAAAGCACCCAAGAGGGTTATCTATGTAAAAAATAAGATGATCAATGTAGTGGTATAAAAAGTACCCTTTTTCTATACTTCATAAAAATCTTCATTAAGCCGCAATGCTGTACAGCTGCGGCTTTTAACTAATGTGAGCTTCCCTCCAACAGCCCAAAAATAATTGCCGTAAAAATACTGCCAAGTATTTGTTCGTTCCAGCAAAATGAAATACTTTAGGTCTCTTGTAGGTCGGAAAACTACATTTACCCAAATAATTAAACTAAACTAAACTTATGAGGAAGTTCTATCTTCTCTGCTGTGTACTGCTATGCACAGCCGTTGCCCATGCGCAAGTTGCCAACTACAGTTTTTCACCATCATCCGGAACTTATACAGCGTTAGCCGCGCCAACGAATGTATTTACCGGTGCATGGGATGATAATACTGCAGTATCTGTCCCGATCGGTTTTTCATTTACTTTTAATGGAACTGCTTATACGACAGCATTTGTTCATCCTAATGGTTATATCACTTTCGGGTCATCCACTTCGGGCTATGTGCCTATTTCGGGAGGAAGTGGCGTATCAGGTGTTGTAAGTGCGTGGGGCCGTGACCTGCAATCTCAGAATACTGCACCGTTGGGAAGTGTAGACTATGCTTCTTCTGGTGGTGTTTTTACAGTGCAATGGTCAAATACAAGAAGGTATAATTCAACAACTGTAAATGCAGAGCGTTTTGAAATGCAGATACAGCTGTTTCAAACTACCAATGTAATTAAGATCGTTTATGGTACATGGTCAAATGCGGTGAGCGCAACCACAGCTTTAGTAGGTGAGGTTGGTTTAAGAGGTACATCAAGCAGTGATTTTAAGAATTTAGAAGTTTTAAGTGCTGGTAATTGGGCTACACCTACTTCAGTAGGCACTACGCTTACCAGTACCTGTTATTATAATGAGGCCAATGTTGCTACAAAACCAGCGCTTGGCCAAACCTATACTTTTACGCCGCCTCCACCATGTGTGGCACCGGCAGGACAGGGAACAGCTTTAGGTTTAACAGCTATCTCTCCATCACAGATCAATGGAAGTTTTACTGCGACTACTGCTGATGGTTATCTTGTAGTAAGATATCCTACGGGCAGCGCTACAACAGCGCCTGTAAATGGAACAGCGTATACTGCAGCAGCATCACTCGGTTTGGGTAAAGTGGTTTCATCATCTGCATTAACTACTTTTAATGCAACAGGATTAACACCGAGTACTGCTTATGATTTTTATGTGTATTCATATAATAGCACCGCTTGTTCAGGTGGGCCTGTATATAATGTAGCAGCTCCGCCAACAGGAACACAAAGTACAACAGCATGTGCTGGTTTAAGTGGTACCATCACTGTTGGTCCAACTGGTACTTATACTTCCCTTACCGCAGCTTTAACAGCAGCTTCAGGTGGTTTGAGTGGACCAGTGATATTTGAATTACAACCTGCCTATTTAAGTACGGTGGAAACATTCCCTCTTACTTTCCCAAATAACGGCTGTGCAAGTGCAGTTAATACGATTACAGTTCGTCCTGCAGCCGGCGCAGTAGGCCTTAGCATAACCAGCGCCAATGCTACTGCTACAGTTGATCTGAATGCTGCTAATTATGTTGTGATTGACGGAAGACCGGGAGGTGTAGGAACTACTTCACAACTGTCAATTAGCAATACGGCAACAGGCTCTGCAGTTGCCATAAGGTTTATTAATGATGCCAGTAACAATACTGTAAAGTATTGTTCAATTGCAGGTTCTACTACCACAACATTGGGTGTGGTAGCATTTAGCACCGGTACTACAACGGGTAATGATAATAATACGATAAGCAATAATGATATTGGGCCAGCCGGTGCCAATCTGCCACTTAATGGAATTTATTCGTTGGGAACCAGCGCTGCCGTAGATAATTCCGGCAACATTGTTACTGCGAATAATATCTTCGATTATTTCAATGCGGGTTCAGCAACAAACGGAATGAATATCAATTCCAATAACTCAGGATGGACGATCACTAACAATAAATTATATCAAACGGCAAACCGTATATATACTACTGCTAATACGCATACCGGTATAAATATTACTTCCGGTTCGGGTTACACGATATCTGGCAATATTATCGGGTTTGCCAATAATACGGGTACAGGAACAACGAATTTGATAGGAAACACGGTTGCCCTGACAGGTACATTCCCGGGCTCTTATACTACAGTTGGTACGGCAAACGCTACAAGATATATAGCCATCAACTGTGCATTCACTGCTGCTGGTACAATGTCTGAGATCCAAAACAATACTATTGCTGGTTTTGCACTTTATACATCCAGCGGTGCAACTACTACGAATGGAATATTCTGTGGTATTGCTGTAACTTCCGGAAATGTAAATATTGGAACTACCACGGGTAATACTATTGGCTCAACTTCGGGTACCGGTTCAATTTATACTGCTACCACAACCACCGGCGGTATTATAGTAGGTATTTATGCATCAAGCAGTAATGCTGTTGCTATCCGTAACAATACTATCGGGGCACTTGATGCAATGGGAACAACCGCCGCCATCAGCGGGGGTATCAATGGAATTAATATTGCAGGAACTTCATCCAGCTATGATGTTTCGGGTAATACTATTGGTAATACCACCAATCCAAATTTAAGGATGGGTAACCTTACTACTGGTGCTAACTTATCGAATGTGGGTACCACTTTTGGAATAGCAACCGGTACCGCACAATTTAATGGTATCCTGAGCAGCCAGACGACCACCGGTACAATCGGAACTGCAGCTCTCCCTAATATAATACGCAATGCTTCGCTTAATTCCAGCAACACATCCGCTTCAATACGCGGTATTACAGCGAGCGGAAGCCCTGTTATCAGTAACAATAATATTAATAACATTACTTCACAATCTACTAACGCAAGTGTTTCCAGTACATTGTTAGCAGGAATGGGTATCTTCCTTAATTCTATATCAACAAATGGTGCAGTTGTAAAAAATAATACCATCAGTTCTTTGTCGCTTACCAATACTACTGCTACCGGTACTAACATTACTGGAGTTGCTATTTATGCAGGTAGTACAGATCTGTTTGGCAATAAGATATATGATATTGGCAATGCCAGTACTTCAACAACAGCAGCAACTCCCGGAACTGCATCAGGATTCTTTTTAAGACAACCTGGCGGCACGATAAACATTTACAATAACATGGTGTCTTTGGGCAACGGTCAAACTACTAATACCTCATTCAATGGTATCTGGCAACAAAACTCTGTAGTAGTCTACGTGCTCAATGCTTATTTTAATTCTATTAATATTGAGGGCCCGGGTGCAACAGGAGCACAACCAAGTTTCTGTTTGAACAGGGGATCCTACTCTGCTACGCAGGTAACGATTACTGATGTGATCAAAAATAATGTATTCACCAATACACGTTCAGGCGGTACTGGCAAACATTATGCTATTGCAAACAATTACCTGGCAGCAGCAACAGCTACAGGGTGGGGAACTAATGCATCTAACAATAACGTATTGAATGCAGCAGCAGCAACAGTAGGGTACTGGGGTGCCGATCAAACATTTGCAGCCTGGAAAACTTCTTCTGCCTGTGATGGTGCTTCCATTTCGGGAGTATCTGTTCCATATGTAAATACAGCGACCGGGGATCTCCACGTGAATTTTGGAGTTACTCCAACGCAACTCGAATCTGGAGGCGTGGTTATAAGTGGATTGAATACAGATTATGATAACCAGGCCCGCCCAGGCCCTGCAGGTTCTGTGAATGGCGGCGCTTTTGCACCAGATATGGGTGCTGATGAATTTGATGGGGTATTCTTAGATCTCTCAGCCCCCTCAATTAATTATACTTTGATATCAAATACGCTTTGTACAGGAAATGTTAACCTAAGCGCAACAATTACTGACGCAAGTAACGTGAATGTTACAACAGGTACAAAACCGAGGATATATTACAAGAAAGCGACTAATGCAAATACATATGTGGATAATACCAACGCAACTAACGGATGGAAATATACTGAAGCCACAAATGCAGTAAGCCCTTTCAGCTTTACATTAGATATATCGCTGATAAACGGTGGTGTGGCCGCAGGTGATGTGATACAGTATTTTGTTGTGGCGCAAGACCAGGTAGCAACACCAAACGTGGGAATCAATAGTGGTGCATTTACAATTAACCCGGCAAATGTTGCTTTAACAGCTGCCGCTTTCCCAATTACGGGTACTATTAACAGTTATACTATAGGCTCAGGAGGCATTACAGGAACGGTAACAATTGGAGCTGCCGGAACTTACCCAAGTTTAACTGGCGCTGGAGGTTTGTTTGCTGCAATTAATGGTGGTGGATTAACAGGCAATACAACAGTAAATATCCTGGATGCTTCAGTAACAGAAAGCGGAGCAACAGCTCTTAACCAGATGTCGTTTGGATGTGGAGGGCCATTTACACTTACCATTAAACCAAATACAGGTGTTACATCTACACTAACCGGCTCACTGGCAAGTAATGCATTGATCAGGATATTAAGCAGCAATGTTGTGATAGATGGATCAAACAGCGGTACTACCAGCAGGGACCTTACAATTACCAATACCAGCGCAACCGGTCCGAGTGTGATCTTACTTGGCTCTACAGGTACTACAACTACCACGAATACTACATTAAAGAATGCTGTTATTATAAACGGTGTGAATACTGCAAGCGCAATTGTTGTATCAGATGGTACCACATTAGGCAATCCTGGTTATTTTACCAATGTTACAATCCAGAACAACAGCATTCAAAAAGCCTATATCGGCTTGTATTGTAATGTTGCACCAGTTGCCGGCAACGGAAACGGTATTAATATCACATCGAATTCGCTCAATACAACAGGTGCAAACCAGATCAGGTACACGGGTATTTATGTACAGGGTGCTGATGGTGCAACCGTTTCGGGTAATGATATCGGTAATTTTGAAACAACTTCCGGTGAATCGAAGAGAGGTATTTGGTTTGCTACAGGAACCACTAATTCTATAGTAGAGAAAAACCTGATTCATGATATTAATTATACCGGTACTTCCGGTTACGGAGCTTATGGTGTTGCTATTTCTACTGGTCTTGCAGCAGCGAACGTAACCGTAAGGAATAATATGATCCGAAATATTTCGGGTGATGCTGATTCCTATGCAAGTTTTGGTGGTACATACAGCCCTGTAGGTATTTATGTTTTTGGTGCAGGACAGGCTGGTGTGAATCTTTATTATAATACTATTTACCTCAGTGGTAACACACTTAATTTTTCTTCAGGTGCTTATTCTTTTGGTATCCTGCTTGACAATACAGCTGCAGCTAATATTAAAAACAATATCATCAATAATAATCTCGGCCGTTTAGGAACTACCGGTGTTGGAGCTGTGGGTGTTGGAGCTTTCACATCCGCATCACAGTTCACTTCACTTGATTACAATGATTATTGGGTAGCGTCAACCGGCTCAGGTACCAATTCAATTGGAAAAATTGGCGTAACTGATTATGCAACCTTAGCTACGTTTAAAGCAGCAACAGGGGCTGATGCCAATTCAAGGAACGTACAACCTGTCTATGTTTCTGCTACGGACCTGCATTTGAGTAATACACCGGCAGGCACTAACTGGTGCCTGAATGGCGCAGCAATTCCTATTGCAGGTATTACTTCGGATATTGATGGCGATGTACGCAATGCAGCAACTCCAGACATCGGTGCAGATGAATTCAATGTTACTGGCGATGCAGCAGCTACACCAGCTTCTCAAACTGTATGTTCCGGTACACCAATAGCAGCTATCTCTTATACAGGTACAGGAACAACCTTTACATGGACAAGGGATAATACAGGTACTGTAACAGGTATTGCTGCAAGTGGTACAGGTAATATCACCGGTACATTAGTTAATACAACTTCAGCTCCAATTACAGTAACGTTTACTATCATACCTTCGAATGCGAGCGGTTGTGCAGGTGTAGCCTTTACTGCAACAGTATTGGTAAACCCAACACCTGTTGCTATTGCAACACCAGCTTCACAAACACCTTGTACAGGTACACCGATCACTACTATCAATCTTTCAAGTGCAACAACAGGTACTACTTATACATGGACAAGGGATAATACAGCTACTGTAACAGGTATCGCTGCAAGCGGTTCAGGAAACAGTATTAGTGGTACATTAACCAATACTACTGCTGCTCCTATCACCGTTACCTTTACCATAACGCCTTCGGCTAACGGTTGTGCGGGCCTTCCAATTACTGCAACAGTAGTTGTTAATGTTGGCGCTACTATCACGCCTACTCTTACTGAACCTACAACCTGTGTGTCGACGGATGGAGCGATCAATCTTGCTCTTAGCGGTGCTCCTGGTCCGTTTACTTTCGCATGGACAGGCCCCGGGGTAAACCCAACGGCTCAAAACCAAACAGGTTTGGTTGCAGGTACTTATTTTGTGACAGTAACTTCAGGTAATGGCTGTATCACTTCTGCAGTAATTACATTGAATGGCCCCGGAGGTTGTTCTGTTTGTCCTGTAGTAGGAAGTGTAACAACTAACCCAGCGCCTACGGGTTGTATCGGTACTACTGTTACATTAACTGCATCGGGTCTTACATCGATGGGTAATACTTATGGTATCATCTTTAAATCATACACTGCAGCAACTGCTGACCCTTACACAGGCGGAACAGTTTTAGCAACAGTGCCAAACGGATCTTTAACAGGATTAGGTACTACAGCAACAGCAACAACAAGTTTTGCTGCAGCTAACAACTACTTTATCTATGCGATATTAACACCAACACCGCTTGATCCATTGTGCAGGCCAAGTGCAACAACCAACATTGTTATTAACCCAACACCGGATGTAGTTGCAGCACCAACATCTCAAACAGTATGTTCCGGCACTGCAATAACTACTATTGCATTCAGCGGATCAGTTGTAGGTACAACTTATAACTGGACAAGGAATAACACTGCTACAGTAACAGGTATTGCAGCAAATGGCTCAGGAAATATCACTGGTACATTAACCAATACTACCGGTGCACCTATAACAGTAACATTCACGATTACACCAACTGCAGGTGGTTGCCCAGGCACACCGGTAACTGCAACTGTTTTGGTTAACCCAACACCAACGGTAACTGCAACACCAGCATCACAAACTGTGTGCTCAGGTACAGCAATTACAACAATTGTTAACTCGGGAAGCCCTGTAGCAGGTACTGTATATAACTGGACAAGAGATAACACTGCAACCGTAACTGGTATTGCGGCGAGTGGTTCAGGAAACATCGCTGGTACATTGACCAACACCACCGGTGCTCCAATTACTGTAACCTTTACTATTACACCAACAGCTAATGGTTGTCCTGGTACACCAGTAACTGCAACGGTAACTGTAAATCCATTGAACAGTGCAAATGCTACACCTGCAACACAAACCATTTGTTCAGGCTCCAACATTACACCAATACTAATAACTGGTGTTGCTGGTGCAACATTTACATGGACAAGAGATAATGTTGCAAACGTACCGGGTGGCATACCCGCAAGCGGTTCAGGAAGCACCATCAGTGGTTTCATGATCAACACTACCAATGCACCTGTAACGGTGACATTTACCATTACTCCATCTGCTGGTGGTTGCCCTGGCATACCAACTACAGTAACAGTGGTGGTTAATCCTTTTGCAAGTGCAGTAGCTACACCGGTAGCACAAACAGCCTGCTCAGGATCACCAATTGCAACTATTGCTTTAACCGGTAATGTTGCGGGCGCAACTTATTCCTGGACGAGGGATAATACAGCTACTCTTACAGGTATCGCTGCATCCGGTACAGGTAATATAACAGGTACATTGGTTAATACAACTACTGCACCGGTAACTACAACGTTTACTATTACACCATCATTTGGCGGTTGTCCTGGTCCGGTAATTACTGCATCGGTTACTGTAAACCCAACACCGGTGGTTACACAGCCGGCTAACCAAACTTTATGTAATGGTGCTAATACTGCTGCCATCACATTTGCAAGTACATTAACAGGTACTACTTATGCATGGACAAACAACACCACGTCTATTGGTCTTGCAGCCAGTGGCACCGGTAATATTCCATCGTTTGCAGCTGTAAATACAGGCATCACTGCAGTAGTAGCTACTATTACAGTAACGCCAACAACCAATGGTTGTACAGGTACACCTAAAACGTTTACGATCACTGTTAATCCAACAGCAAACGTTAACGCAGTAGGTAACCAAACATTATGTCCGGGTGCTACCACTACTGCAGTAACATTTGCAGGCACAGTGGCTGGTACAACTTTCACATGGACGAACAACACACCATCTATCGGCCTTGCTGCGAGTGGTACAGGCAATATACCGGCATTCACTGCGGTTAACACAACATCAACAGCAGTAACTGCAACTATAACAGTAACGCCTACCGCAGGAACCTGCGCAGGTACACCAAGAACATTTACTATTACGGTTAATGGCATCTCGGTAGCACCAACAGGAGCAACTGCAACTACAGGTGCAATATGCGGACCCGGTACAACGGATCTTACTGTAGTGGGTGGTGCATTAGGCACAGGCGCATCATGGAAATGGTATAGCGGAAGTTGCGGTGGTACATTAGTTGGAACCGGCGCTACGATTACAGGTGTTCCTGTAAACGGCACAGCTACTTTCTGGGTAAGAGCTGAAGGTACATGTAATACAACAACATGTGCAAGTGTGACCGTAACTGTAAATGCACAGCCTACGATAACATTATCAGCTGCTCCATATACCAGCCTGGCGTTCCCATTAACGACTGCGATCACTGCTAATATCAATCCAACTGCAGCCGGCAATACCATCGTATGGTTCAAAGATGGTGCTGTTATCAATGGCGCAGTAACGAATGTATTAAGCGGTATCACTGTTGACCAGCTGGGAACTTACCAGGCAAGGGTAACAACAACTGCAGGATGTACGGCGTTATCTGCACCATTGGTGATCAAAGATTCTGCATCAGACAAGTTCTTTGTTATGCCTAATCCAAATAACGGCCAGTTCAGGCTGAGGTACTATACCAACAACCGTAATTTTGGTTTCTTACGCACTGTAAATGTTTATGACAGCAAAGGTGCATTGGTATATTCTAAAGCAATACCGGTTACAGCTCCTTACAGCAATATGGATATCGATATCAGGAAGGCAGGTAAAGGATTATTCCTTGTAGTACTTGGTGATGATAGAGGTAAACAGCTTGCAGAGGCAAAAGTTGTTGTACAATAAAACAAAACTTAAAAACCAACAAAACAATAGCTGTCCCCAACAAAACTGTTGGGGGCAGTTTTTTTTATGAGGAATAAACAGGACAGATTTAATAAGTGCCCTACCAGTAAACAAACTGATATGCGTATCTTCATTGTATGAAAACGATTTTGGAAAATATCCTGCATAAACATCAACCGGATTTCAGGTCCGTAGTAAATTTTAATCCTGCAAAAGAAAAAATTGCTGCTATTGATCTTTCTAAAACCAATACATCACTTACTGAAGAGATATATAGCGATACCAAAAGCTTTTCAAATTATATCAATGAAAAAAGAAAAGAACAGGGAGCAAAATTTTTGATAGGCGGTTATGGTGAATTAAGGGATATGTACAAACGCAGTTTGCTTTTTGATGAAGAAAAAAAATATGGTATTGAAAAACCAATTACCGAAGAACCCAGGCGGCTGCACATTGGTATAGATATCTGGGGAGATGAGAAGACGCCAATATTTGTTCCACTCGGCGGTACTGTTCATAGTTTCGCTTACAATAATAATTTTGGCGATTATGGTGCTACGATAATTTTACAGCACCAGCTGGACACTATTGTGTTCTTTACTTTGTACGGGCATTTGAGCCTTGCAGATATCGCACACCTGAAAGAAGGGAAATTCCTTAGCCGCGGAGAACTGCTGGCACATTTTGGGCCACCTGCAGAAAATGGTAACTGGCCACCACACCTGCATTTCCAGGTCATCAGCGACCTGCGTTTGTACAAAGGCGATTATCCCGGCGTATGCGCCGAAAGGGAAGCCACAAAATATCTTGCCAATTGCCCTAACCCGGATTTGATTTTGAATTTGATAAAATACGTGAAATAACCATCACTGTTAATGAAGGTTTAAGGGAAACGCACTGCATAAGGAGAAGCCAACTAACAATAATACACCGCCACAAATTAAATAACCCTGCAACTGGTTTCCTTTATTACCAGATATAGCTACTATTAAGGCAACAAAAAGATTAAACCCTCCCTGCAGTACACCAACTGCCCCAACGCCTGCCAGTCCGAATACAGACATGAATAACCCCAGTAGAACGAAGATAATTCCATTCACCAGGAAAATTGTTTTGTATTTTTCCATGAATTATTATTGAGTGTTTACAATTCTTTTAGATCGTAATTCTTCTAAATATACTTCTTTATCGTCTCTATAAAAAAGGTTCATTGTTTCAAAAGGAATGATATTACCATTCTTGTGTACAATATGAACACAGCTTTTTTTGATCGCTCTTACATCAAAGTCATAAGCATCGATGAACCGCATGATTATTATCCTGAATAAATTATCGTAGCTGAGCCCGGGTGCAACTATGTTGGGTAAACAACAAAGCAGCTGGTTAAAATTTTCTGTAACCTTGTCTACAGAAATACCTGTGCTGAAAATATTCAGCAGCTGCTCATGAAGTACACTGTCCTGTTCATACACGATCGTATTCCTCGATTTATCTAAAAGAAAAGCAGGATCAATATATCTTGTCATTGGAAATACCTGGCCGTTTAATTTTAATGCATAAGCCATGGCCAATGCATCAGGATTGCAGGGTACAGGTATAAGATCGTTCTTATCAAAAATTTTTGTTTGGTCTAAAATATTTTGTCGCACTTCGGTAAGAGTTAACCGGTCTGTGGCAGGATCAAAATTTTCTAACCTCCCTGCTATTTGAGTTGGTTGAAAAGTAACACCGCGAACGCATTTTTGTTGTAAGGCAAATTCAATGATCTTCCCGATCTCATCATCATTTAACCCTTTTTGTAAAGTAACTACCAATGTAGTGGAGAGGTTTAAAGCATTCAGGTGTTCCAATGCCTTTATGCGTACAGCTGTTAAATCCTTACCCCGTAATTGTTCCAGCGCATGTGGTTTAAAAGAATCGAACTGTAAATAAATTTCAAAGTCCGGTGCATAACCCGCCAATTTTTTTGCAAATTCAAAATCGTTCGCAATGCGAATGCCATTGGTGTTTACCATTAAATGTTTAATGGGTTTTTGTTTGGCAATATCAAGTATCTCAAAAAACTGTGGATGGATAGTAGGCTCGCCGCCACTGATCTGCACCACATCTGGTTCTCCTTCGTTAGCAACAATGATATCCAGCATTTTTTCAACTTCTTCTACAGTGCGGTGCCTTCCATAATGCGGGCTGCTCATGGCATAACAGGTAGGGCAGCTTAAATTACAGCGGTCAGTAATTTCTATTACCGTTAAACAACTGTGTTGTTCATGGTCCTGGCATAAGCCACAATCGTATGGGCAGCCATAATGGGTTTTGGTATTAAATTTTAACGGAGTTTCGGAAGGCTTGTTGTAATTGCGGATATTTTTATAGTATTCAATATCTGTTGCGATCAACACTTTTTCAAAGCCATGTTCAGGACAATTCTTCAGCATGAATACATTCCCTTCTTCAAACACGATCTTTGCGTCTACACGTTGCAGGCATTTGGTGCAAATGCTCAGTGTAAAGTCGTAATAGGTATAAGGACGTTCAGGCATGTGGTAATTCTTTTACGAGTAATTGATTAGGGTTAAAGATAGTTTTTGCATAGTACAGCAAACAAAACACACAGGTAATTTGAATTGTAGAAAGCCCGATACTGAAAGTATAATGCGGTTTAAAAAAATCCAGTACAAAGCGAAACAGCATATAAAAGATCATAAACAACTTGAATTTTGCGCCGTTCACTAAAGAAAACCTGGACGCTGTTTTTGCCAGGCCGATCCATAATAAAATTAAAAAAGCGATCTCGTATAATGTAACAGGGTGCCGTAAAAAGCCATCACCAAGGTCCATCCCGGCAAAAGATGTGGTCAGGTTTCCATAAGTTTCTTCATAGATGCCCATACTGAAACAACCTATCCGCCCAATAATTAATCCCAATATCATAGGGAAAGTAAAGAGGTCGCCGGATGATTGTTTTTCATGAATGATCTTCTTTACCAGTTCAACGCCTAATAACCCGCCAATAAAACCACCCACTACGGTTTTGTTGCTGTAAATATAAAAGGCAGTGTTTTTGGCATACGCTAACTGAACAGGATCTTCCAGTGCGCCGATCAGCCTGCTGCCTATCAAAGCACCAAAGATCGCCCCGATCAATATCCATATCCTGTTGGCTGAAATAATGGGGTCTTTTTGTTTGTTTCGCAGGAAGATGAAATACCTGAACCCAATAAACAACCCCAGTGTTTCAAAAACGGTATGCAATAGGATCTTACCGGAACCAAGTGCTATATAAAAAGGGAATTTCAATAAAGCAGTTATTTATAATTTTTAGACAATGGATCAGCCCGGCACATGCAGCAACGCCCTATTGCTGGTATTATAACTAAAACTAAAGCAAATACACAACTTTACAGTTAAAAAAACGTTTAATTGCTATTATCAGGGCTCTAAAAAACATAACTTTGCCTAATAAAATTTTACACGCTATGGAGCTTACTCCTGGTACATTACTGAAAACTATCGACAGCCCCGATGACCTCAAAAAACTCAGCAGGGAGCAATTGCACCAGGTGTGCAACGAGTTACGCCAATATATTGTAGATATCGTAAGTGTTCATGGCGGCCATTTTGGTGCCAGCCTCGGCGTGGTTGAGTTAAGCGTTGCCTTGCATTATGTGTATAATACTCCTTACGATCAATTGGTATGGGATGTAGGCCACCAGGCTTACGGACATAAAATATTGACCGGTCGCCGCGATAATTTTCCAACCAATAGAAAATACAAAGGCCTCAGCGGTTTTCCCAAGCGCAGCGAAAGCGAATATGATACTTTCGGCGTAGGCCATTCTTCTACTTCTATCAGCGCAGCATTAGGCATGGCCATGGCTGCCAAATATAAAGGCGAAAAAAGAAAAAGCATTGCTGTGATCGGTGATGGCGCCATGACCGCAGGACTTGCATTTGAAGCAATGAACCATGCAGGTGTTGCAGATGCGGATATGCTCGTGATCTTAAATGATAACTGCATGAGCATAGATCCCAATGTTGGTGCTTTAAAAGAATACCTTACTGATATCACCACTTCTCAAACTTATAACAAAGTAAAAGATGATGTGTGGAAGTTGTTGGGCAAATTGCCTGTTGGTAAAACATTCAGCCGCACCATGGCGCATAAACTCACCGAAGGAGTGAAAGGTATGGTGAACAGCAGGGCTAATTTATTTGAATCGTTGAAACTGCGTTATTTTGGCCCGATCGATGGGCATAATATCACCAAGCTTGTTGATACATTAAATGACCTTAAAAATATTCCCGGCCCTAAAATTTTACATATCGTTACGGTAAAAGGTAAAGGCTACGATCTTGCAGAAAAAGATCAAACACTGTGGCATGCACCGGGCTTATTTGATAAAGTGACCGGCGAAATTCAAAAGAAAAAATTCGACCTGCCTCAGCCAATGAAATACCAGGATGTATTTGGTTACACCATTATTGAACTGGCAGAAAAAAATAAAAAGATATTTGGCATCACTCCCGCGATGCCCAGCGGCTCTTCATTAAAATATATGATGGCAAAGATGCCTGACCGTGCTTTTGACGTGGGCATTGCCGAACAGCATGCTGTTACCGTAAGTGCCGGCATGGCTACACAGGGTATGAAAGTATTCTGTAACATTTATTCTTCGTTCATGCAACGTGCTTATGATATGGTGGTGCATGATGTGGCTATTCAAAAACTGCCGGTGATATTTTGTTTAGACAGGGCAGGGCTTGTTGGTGAAGATGGTCCAACGCATCATGGCTGCTATGATATTGCTTACATGCGCTGTATACCAAACATGGTAGTTGCTGCACCGATGAATGAAAAAGAACTGCGCAATATCATGTTCACTGCGCAACTGGATTCAATGCAATTGCCAATAGCTATACGCTATCCACGTGGCGAAGGTGTAATGCCCGAACTGCAGAAAGATACCATGGCAGAAAAATATCCATTCGAAGAAATAACGATCGGAAAGGGTAGAAAATTAAAGGACGGGGAAAATATTGCCATTCTTTCTTTTGGCCATCCTGGAAATTTTGCGGCCACGGCTATCCGTGATGTAAAAACAGATGGTATCAATCCTGCACATTACGATATGCGCTTTGCCAAACCAATTGATGAAGCACTGCTGCATGAAGTGTTTGCAAAATTCAATAAGATCATTACTGTAGAAGATGGAACTGTTGTAGGCGGATTTGGAACTGCGGTATTGGAATTCATGAATGAACATGGTTATAAAGCCGATGTAAAAATATTAGGCATCCCCGATAAACTAATTGAACACGGTTCTCCCAAACAATTGTACGATGAAATTGGCATTGATGCCAATGGTATTGCCGAAGTGTTGAGGGAAATGAGTAGTATAAGTGTAGCACAATTGGTAAAGTAATACCGGTTCTTTAATCGTAAGCTTTTACTTTTTAATTGAAAAGATAAATTGAAATTTTTTGATCAAATATTGGCAACTGTTTTCGCAGTTGCTTTTTTATTTGGCTGCAATCAGAAAAAAAGTACTGATAAGATTGTTTCAAGTGCTGCTCAAATAAAAAAGGAAATAGAAGTGAGATTTATAGGCGAAGTTAGAACAAGAAGGACTTTTGCAGGGATACAGTTTATTGAAAACGAAAAGGAACGGGACAAATACGTTGCAGAACAGGAAAAAGCTAATCCAACGGTGGATAGTCGTTTTACAGCTGTGGACAGTTTATTGATCCAACAGTTTGAAAGATTGGGATTAATAAAAAACGATGAATTGCTGCAGGCCCGGTTTAAGCCGCAGGCAAAGCAAGAAACTGATTTTATTGACAGTGCTAAAAAAAGCTACCATCTCATCTTTTATAATGATAGTTTAAGTGGAAATACACATTTTAAAATATTTTTCTCCAAAGATGCTGTTGATATTGACACCGAAGCCACTTCTCTTCAGAACCTGGATTATGCTTTTCTCGATGTTATCCCCGGCGGAAATAAAGAACTCGTTTTTTTAGATGATTATTACATCATGAACGGGTTCAACTTTGACTTTAAAGTTTACGAGATTAAAACACCGCGTGCATTGGAAAAATAAGTTTTATCTTATTATATTTAAGTATGCAAATGTTGAAGTTCATATCAATAAGTGCATACTTATTTTTTTGTGTAAATGCAGCCGCACAAAAACTTCCTGCCTCAGCGGAAGCAGACAGCCTTTTTTTTGAAACAGCTTTCTCCAAATACAATAGCATTTTGAAAGACCTGCCGTTGTGGGCACTGGATACACTGGAAAAAATTAAAGCCATTGCAGCAGACAGGAATTACTATCCTGCCATCAATCGTTATTATTTAGAAAAAGCAGCATGGTTCCTTTCCAATAAAAAAAATGACTCAGCTATCAATTATTACGAAGCTGCTATACGGTCCGCTAAACAAAATAACAAAGGGGAAGAACTCGGATCAGCTTATTTATCCCTCGCCAATTTTTACCAGTACAATGGCAACAGTATTGCCGCAGCTGAAAATTATCTATCCGCAACAGAGGTGTTGAAAAATGTTGGCAAAAAAAGAATACTGATTGGGCTATACAGGAACTTCTTCACTATACTTGGCCGGCTACAGCAAAAGAATGGCATTTTAAAAAACCTGCTGTCAACCATTGATGCGGACAAAAACGACGAGAGCGATATTGATGCCGGCCGTTTGATCGTAATAGTTGGATTGGCTTTTGTAAAACCGGCAGAGTTTGAACAATTCAGTTTTAGACAAACACCCTGAAAGCATATTTCTTCAGATCAATTTTTTTTCCACTGCAAAACGAATGAGGCTCGCAGTATTCTTCACGCCTAATTTAGCCAATACATTTTTTCGATGGCTGTCAACAGTGAAGGGACTTAAAAATATTTTTTCAGCGATCTGGGGATTGGTATAGCCTTGCGCAATTAATTCCAGCACTTCTTTTTCCCTTGCAGTTAACACCGGTAATTCTTTTTCTGAACGCTGGTATTCCTGCAAAGCAATACCAACTTCACCGCTAAAATAAATATGGCCATCATACACGGCATGTATTGCCTTTATCAATTCTTCTTTGGAAGAATTCTTTAAGATATAACCCGAAGCGCCATGCTCTACCATTTTCTTTATATACAAGCCCTGGTTAAATGTGCTCAGCCCGAGTATCATGATACCGGGATATTTTTCTTTCATTACAGCACATAATTCTACACCATCCATACCGGGCATGCTGATATCCATCAACACTACATCAGCTGTATTGTTCACAAAAAATCCCAGGCAGGATGCAGCATTCATGGCCTGGCCTACCCAGCTGATATCTTTTTCATTTTGCAGTAAGGCATGTATGCCTTCGATAACTACAGGATGATCATCAACAATAAAAACGCGGATCATAATATCAGAGTTTAAATTCAATATTAACCAATGTTCCCTTGCCTGCTTCCGAATGAATTTCCAAATGGCCTTTTAAGTAATCCACCCGTGACTGAATACTTGTAAGCCCTGCACCTTTATTATTTTTTAAAGAAGTATCAAACCCTTTTCCATTATCTTCTACGATGATGCTTAAACGGTCTGCTTCTTTTACCAGCTGCACGATCGCTTCTGTTGCATTGCCATGCTTCATGATATTATTCAGCAATTCCTGGATGATACGATATACAATGATCTCAGTTGGTTGTTCCAGCCTGTTATCCATTCCCACTGATTGATATTTTACAGATAATAGGTTAGTGGTATTAATGGTATTGCAATATTCTTTCAGTGCTTCATCCAGTCCAAACTTTGTGAGCATTTCAGGCATCATATTATGTGCAACACGCCGCAGTTCCTTAATAGAAGTATCAAGCATATCCAGCGACCGTTCAAATACGGTCATGTTATCGGGTGTTATAATTAGATTGTCTTTCATATTGCTTAAGGAAAACTTAACTCCGGATAATAATCCGCCTAATCCGTCATGAAGATCTTTTGCCAGCCTGCTTCTTTCTTCTTCCTGTCCCTGCAGCATTGAACCTACTGCTACCAACTGTTTATCTTTTTCCAGCTCACGTATCTTTTGCTGCTGCAATTCGTCCTGTTGTTTTGCAAGCAGGTTGCGATGGCGAAAATTCCGGTAACCTAAAAAGCCAACGATCACCAATGTTGCAAGAGAGCCGACCAAAAAATAATTTATTATTGATCTTTGTTTTAGTAATAATTGCTGGTCTTTTTTGTCTTTTTCCAGGCTGCCTATTTTAGCCAATTTCTTTTCACTTTCATAGCGGGCTTCCAAAAAATCGATCCGTTTTAAACTCGTTTCGTTTTGCAGGCTGTCTTTAATAAGATCATATTTTTTTAAATGGTCAAAGCCTTCTTTTAAATTACCTGTTATCCTGAAGTATTCTGCCATTAACTGGTGCCATTCTTTTTTTATTTCCCTGAATTTGTACATTTCAATGATGGCGTTGGAACTGTCTAAATTTTTCTTTGCTGCAGCGATATCATTTTTGCGCGGATCCATTTGCTGGTTGGCAAGGTAGTTTAATAGCTGTGCAATATCATAAGGCGAGTTAATGGCTTTTGCCATAGGCAAAGCTTTATTGTAATAATAGATGCTGGAATCAATATTGTCTTTTTGCTGGTAATAAAAACCCATATTGAAATAACATAGGTATTGATCGTATTGGTTTTTTGTTTTGTTCACCAGTTCCTGTGCCCTGGCAAGCATGATAAAACCAGAATCATATTTTTTAACTGTGATAAGGTTGCTGCCATATCCAATATAAGCAGTGGTCTTTTGTTTGTCGTTACCATACTTCATCGCATATCCCAATGCTTCATGGCTAACCACCGCCGCTTTTTCCGGGAGATTAAGTGCGCTGTAAGTAGAAGCAATATTGTTGATAGTAGGAATGAGGTTAGGTTCGGAAGGATAATACTTTTCATAAATGATCACCGCTTCACGAAATGAAATAGCAGCGCCTTCATAATCGCCATTCAAATAAGAGATCACGCCCATATTATTAAAAAGAGAAGCACGGTTCTTATTCAATGAAGCCTGTTCTTTATTGGTTTCACAAAGATCTATTGCCTGCTTGTAAAGTATATATGCTTTTGCAGGGTCCGACTTTGTATATAACACACCTTCCAGTTCAAGCACTGCAATTTTTGCCTCAGCTGTATTGACCTTATTAGCAATTTGCCCCGAGATCCTGAAATATTTCCATGCTAATGAAGTATCGATATTCTCATAATATTTTGCTACCCTTGTAGCCATCATCAATCTTGATGAATCATTTTTTTCCTTATCAAGATAGCTTTGAAATGTATCCACCACAGCCTGGCTTTTAACTGCAAAACAACATAAAATGTTTGCCACAATAAAAAGTCCTGTTTTTTTATACAGTTGCTGCATAATACAAAGTATCGGTGATAAAATAAACTATGGCTCAAAGGTTGACATTAAACAGCACAAATGCAAGGGATCTGCTGACTAACTATAGTTAGTTATTGAATTCAATGTTTACCAATGTACCCTTGCCTTCTTCCGAATGGATCTCGAGCCTGCCTTTTAAATAATCTACTCTTGATTGAATGCTGGTAAGCCCTGCGCCTTTGTTCTCTTTCAATAATGCAGTATCAAATCCTTTTCCATTGTCTTCTACAATAATACTGAGGCGGCCAGCTTCTTTTACTACCTGCACCATCGCCTCAGTGGCTTCAGCATGTTTCATGATATTGTTCAGCAATTCCTGTATGATACGATAAATGATTATTTCTGTGGACTGATCAATCCTTATCCCTAGCCCAATGGATTGATATTTTACCAATAACAGGTTGGTGGTATTAATGGTATTGCAATATTCTTTCAATGCCTCATCAAGGCCAAACTTTGTCAGCATTTCAGGCATCATATTATGTGCCACACGCCGCAGTTCCTTAATGGAAGTGTCGAGCATATCCAATGACCGCTCAAATACGGTCATGTTATCGGGTGTTATTACCAGGTTGTCTTTCATATTGCTTAAGGAGAATTTTACGTCGGATAATAAACCGCCAAGGCCATCATGCAGGTCTTTAGCCAGCCTGCTTCTTTCTTCTTCCTGGCCTTTCAGCATAGAACCTACCGCTACTAATTGTTTATCTTTTTCTAATTCGCTGATGCGCTGCTGTTGCAGTTCTTCCTGCTGTTTTGATAATTGCTGCCGGTTACGAAAATTCCGGTAGCCTAAAATGCCAACTATTAACAGGGCTGTTAAGGAAATAAGTAAAATATAATTGAGGGTTGATTTTTGCCTGATAGATAGAGACTGGATCTTTTTATCGGCATTCAATTGTACAATTACTTTTTCTTTTTCACTGGCCTGGTATTTATTTTCAATTTCCGCTACTGCTTTTTTTGAATTATCCAGGTTGATGCTGTCCCTTAACTGAACAGCCTGCTTCAGGTAATCATACGCTGCCGATTTGTTATTTGTTTTTTCTGCTACCGTTGCCAGCAGTTCTAATATTTTCATTTTTTCTTCTGCAAAATTCCCTGCAATAGCAGCAGGTAAAGCAGCGAGTAAATATTTATTGGCTAATGCATAAGCTCCAAGCTGCGCATAACAAAAGCCGATCTCTTTTTGAGTAGACAATGTGCTAAACTTATTATTTAAGGCTTTTGCTTCAGCCAATGCTTTTTCATGGTATTCGATAGCCTTACGGTAATCATTTTTTTTACTGCTGATTGTTGCCAGTTTATTATAATACTGGATATTCAAATGATGATTGTTAAGCTGCTTTACAACCGGTGCTGCATTGGCCAGGTAAGGCAGGCAGGAATCAATTTGGTTGAGCTGGATAAAATCCTGGCAAACGTATAAGTATGTCCATGCAATAGACTCTTCATTATTTGTTTTAAGAAAAGCATTGAGCGAAAACTTGTCATAAGCGACTGCTTTATCGAATTGCTTTAGCTCGTAATAAACAGAAGCGATCTTTGAATAATACACAGCAACGGCTTCATCCTTTCTTGGGTCATGTGAAACCCTGTAGGCTTCCATGGTGGTTAGATAAATGGCGATCGCTTCTTCAGACTTCCCCCGCTTTAATAAGATATCTGCTTTTAAACTTAAGGCAGTTGCTTTTGCTAATGTTGCCTCTTCAACTTCTTTTGCAGAATGATTGGCTTTAATGACATTATCGAAATAGAAAATGGCGCTGTCAAAAAGCAAGTGCGCTAATTCATTGTCATCAGTGAATTGTTTATGCTGCGCCTGTACCTGGTAATTATCGCCTATCGCATAATCCCAGTTCATTTTTTTTGCCAGCAAAAATCCTTTCTGCTGGTATTGCTGCGCTTTGATGGTGTCGTAAGGATACATATCGTTGGCCAAGGCTGTATAAAGAGGAGCTAAGACAGAATCCTTTGGCAATTTCTTCAATTCGTTTTCAAGACTGTCGATACGGTGTGTTTGTGACAATGACTGTTTTGCAACAGCAAAAAAGATCGCAGCAATAAAAAAATATCGTACAACAAATTTCATGAAGTGCAAATGTTTGAAACGGCATAAAGGTTGAAATTCTCTTTCACAAATCCAAACAACGGGCTTAAAATACCAGTTTAGGGTGATTTTGAAATGTTTATTGTCAATCACAGTTTCAGGGGATATATAACAGTAAGCAATGTCTATACTTTTGAATCAGCCGCTCAAAAGTTAACCGTCATTAAAAATTGTATGAAAAAAAATATCGCTTTTATCTTTTTATTAACCGCTGTAAAAATATTTGCACAGGGTAATGTTATTAAGCCTGCAATAACTGCAATAGGCAAACCCGACGGAGAAAAAGCAAGCATGGTAATTGGAAAAGATGGCGGCAGCTTTACTTCCTCTGATGGAAAACTGAGATTGGTATTTCCGGAAGGCGCATTACCCAAAAAAACAACCATAAGTATACAGCCCGTTACTAACGAAGCCCCAAATGGTAACAGCAAAGCTTATCAAATGGAGCCATCAGGTATCATCTTTAAAAAACCGGTTCAATTAGTTTTTTATTATAACGATAATGAAACAGAAGGTAACTCACCATCGCTGTTAGGTATGGCCATGCAGGATGAGAAAGGCAATTGGTCATCGTTGAATAAAGCAGTAACTGATACGGTGCTTAAAACGATCACAGCAGATATCCATCATTTTAGCTCTTATACAAACTACAGGTGGGCGAAGATCATTCCTGCTTCGGCAAAAGTAAAAGTTAATGGCAGCCTGCGTTTAAATATACGGGTGCTGGTTCCACTGGATGAATCGGATGATGATGAGCTTTCTTCATTGGGAGGAGTAGAAGAGGAGGCAAATGAAGCATGGTCGGTAAATGCTATTCCTAAAGGAAATAATATTGTTGGGCTCGTCTCTGCTTCACAGAATAAATCGGCTATTTACCAGGCACCGGCAATTGTTCCCGATCAAAATCCAGTTGCAGTTACAGTTGAACACCAGTATACAAACAAATTTGTAAAGCGTTATGGCAATTTGAAGCTGGTAAGTAATATCACTGTGTATGGTGATGCATGGGAAGTAAAAATGGTTGCTGCAATGATCGGTGGCTCACCTGCAGCATGGGGCGGCGTTACTACTAACAGGGATGAAGGGAGTTTTATTGTTTCGCTTGAAAAAAATAAACCAGCGATCATCAATATTAAGAACCAGATGGAAGTAATGACGGATAACTGCCAGAAAATTATTTTAAATCCCAATTCCAATACAGGCATATTTCATGTGGTTGGTTCAAGGCAAATAAAAGTAACGCCTGCCAATCCTCCCGGCCAGCTATACCCGATAGTGGAAGTTTTTTTGATACCATATCCCATAGAACTTACACAGTTCAAGTTTATATGCCCACCTCCTCCCGGAACAATAGGAGGGCCATCAATGGGAAAAATAGATCTATCACAGATGGCTGTAATGATGTTCATGGGTAAACCGGCACTTCCCCAGTACATCAAATTTATTGCCAACGACCAGGAACAGGTGATGATGCAAAGCCCGCCTGGTGTAAGGGAGATCTATTATAAAGTATGGGTGAAAAAGATACCCGATCAATAAATACCACGAATAGGTAATTCTTTCAAATGCCGTAAGAATCACTGTTTCGGGTGACAGGCAAACCTGTTCACCGTATTAGTTTTGACTTACTAAGTTACCGCGAAGATCAACAGCTACGTTTAACTATAAAAAATGCGACGATGAAAAAAAGTACCGCGTTTAAATTATTTACAGTATTACTTATTGGTATGCGAGCATTTACTGTAACTGCACAAACAGCACCACAAAAACAAAAGCCAAAAGTAAGGTATGATACCATCATTGTAAAACATATAACACAGCCTGCAAAAAAACCTGTGAGTAAACCGGTTGCTAAACCAGCAGAGAAACCAGTTGTTGTGCAGGAAATTATTTTACCTGTGCCTGAATATATCAACCAGCCTTATTACTATGATAAAGACGGTAACAAGCTGATCAAATTAGAAAGTGCGAATGCTTTGATGATAACAAAAAAGAAAACACTTGGCTTAAAAGGAGCAAAACAATTCTTAAGTATGGATGCATCCAGTTCTAAGATCCGTTTTGTTACAAAAAAAGATATAGTCTTCTTTATAAAAACGAGCGGCGATGTAATTGATCTTACTTCTTATATCAAACTCTACCAGTTTGTTCCTGTTGAACAAAAAAGAGAAGTGACCATTACTTCAAAAGAAGGTGTGCTGAATGATAAAGACGAAGCAAAAGGAAAGCTGATGAGCTTCAGCGTAAAAATGATCTCGAAAGATAATTACCAGGTACAGTTACCCGAACAACTTGAAGCAGGTGAATATGGATTTGTTTGGGTGAAGAATATGGAACTGAAAGAATTCACTGTTTTTGCTTTTGGTATTGACTGGAAGAACAGTGATTAAGGTTTCGTTGAGCAGGAGCTCAATTAAAAAAAATGTCAGCCTGACAACATCTGATATAAACCATTTAAAAATTATGATATGAAAAAGACGATCCTTTCTTTACTATTGCTTGCACCTTTTTTATTGCAGGCGCAAATTGGAATAAAAGCAGGACTCAATTTTGCCAATGTTTCCAAAGCATCTTCTATTAATAACAGCAGCCGATCTGGGTTCCAGGTGGGTTTGTTTTTGGCGCCGCCATCAAAAAAAATATTGAGTTCGAGAACGGAGCTGCTTTTTTCCCGCCAGGGTTACAATTATAAAACGGCAAGCAATACCGGCAATGTAAACCTTGATTATATCATGATGCCGCAATTTATGGCGATCAATATCACGAAGTATTTTCAAATACAGATCGGCGGGCAAATGGCCATACTCCTGAATGCAAAAGCCGACAGCAGCAATGCAGGCAGCGGTGGTAGTGGAACCGGTAAAAGTATCATGGACCTGTACAACCGTTTTGATTATGGATATGGCGGCGGTATTGAAGTACATCCTGTAAGTGGTTTGCTCATTGGTGCAAGAGTGAATATCAGTCTTGGTAATTTATATAAAGACATGGCCAGTGGTGCATCGGGTTCCAATCCTTCCTATGTTCCTAAAGTAGATATCAAGAATAACCTGTTCCAGGTTTTTGCCGGCTGGAAATTTGGCGGTAATAAAAAGGAAAAGAAAGAAGAAAAATAAAGATCCCTGTCAAATAAAAACAACTCAAAATGAAAAAGAAAATATTGATATGCTGTTGTTGCATGATCAGCGGCATGATCGCTATGGCGCAGAATTCAACCGCATCTTATCCCATTCCTGATTACAGTAACGAAGTTTGCCTGTTAAAAAAAGATAGTGTGCTCAGCTTACAACGACTGGAAAAAGGAAGTTCCAAGCAGGAAATGAAAACGAAGATGATGGGCATGGGCGGCATGGACCAGGGTTATGAACTGGATGGTGAAATATCACCCGTGCGTTTGACGAATAGCAATAACCTGGTTTTTATTTTTTATACCGGGGAAGCCAAGACCGGCGCTTCATCGCCCGTATCAGATTCGATGATGAGAGCAAATGGTATGGATCCGGCTGCCATGCAAAACCCGATGGCTTCAATGATGGACCCCAGTAAAAATATCTCTCTGTACAATATGAGATCGGATAAGGGTAAAAGAAAGATATTACTGATGTCGATGGGCCTGATGGGAAAATCAAAGAAGACCGCTTCAAAATATACACTCAGTGTAAAAAAGGTAAAAGATAATTATTACGAATTGAAAGTAGACAAAGCTTCACTTCCCAAAGGTGAATATGCTTTTGTAATGATGGATATGAACATGGACCAGTCCTATTCCTTATTTGCTTTTGGCGTGGATTAATTTTGATTTCTTTAACAATGAAAAAAGAAATTTTGTGGAAACAATATCGTTAGGCATCTAAGCCAAACAACAACTCCATGAAATTTTTTATCCGCAGGAGGATGCTCCTGAAACTCACTGCAATATTGCTGTTGCTTTTGATAAGCATTTCAGCAGTAGCATATTTCTTTTGGTACAAACCAAAATTCGATCCTTCAGCAGCAAAAAGCCATTTTAAACCTAAAAAAGATGACACCAATAAAGCTGTTTTGTTAAGGCTAAAACAAAAAGCAGAAGATATTGCTTCTTATGCAGCCGATCATGATTACAACAGCAGTTATTGTTTTATGGTGGACATGAAAATAGAATCAGGTAAAAAACGCTTCTTTGTTTATAACCTCAAAAAGGATTCTGTTGAACTATCGGGTTTGGTAACACATGGCAGCAGTAAAAATAATTCAAATGAGATACAATTCTCCAATACGCCCAACAGCCTTTGTACTTCATTGGGAAAATATAAGATCGGTGGATCCTATACGGGTAAGTTTGGCCTGGCTTTTAAATTATACGGGCTGGATAGCAGCAATAGCAAAGCTTTCAACCGCTTCGTGGTATTACATTCCCATTCCTGCGTGCCTGTTGAAGAGACCGCACCTTTTCCTATTTGTGAAAGCTGGGGATGCCCAACGGTAGCGCCTGCTTTTTTAATACAGTTGAAAACATATATTGATAAAGCGCAGAAGCCAATACTGTTGAATATTTATTATTGAAAGATAAAGGGTTTCCAACCTTCGAAAAGTTGGAAACCCTAACAATTAAACTCCCATCGGTACCTCAATAGCTAACAACTCTGCATCTTCACTGGCAGTTATGGTAAAATTATCTGTGGTAGAAATACCCACAGCATCTCTTTTATTCAAAACTGTATCGCCAACTTTTACCGAACCATTGATCGCAACCAAAAAAACACCATTGCCTTTAAAGGCATTTGTATAGTCCAAAGTTTTTCCTGCTTCTAACTTAGTCAAAGAAAACCTTGCGTCCTGGTTTATCCATAAAGCTTTGTCGGCTTCAACTGGTGATACCACAGTTTGCCATTTGTTTACCCTGTCGTTTATATCAAATGCTTTTTGATCGTAGCGGGGTTTGATATTATCTACTTTAGGGAATACCCATATTTGAAACAAAGTAACCGGGTCTGTTTTAGAAGCGTTGGCTTCAGAATGCTGCACACCAGATCCAGCGCTCATGATCTGTACATCACCTGCTTTTATAATACCCTGTCCGCCGGTACTGTCCTTATGTTGTAAAGCACCTGAAAAAGGGATGGTAACTATTTCCATGTTATCGTGCGGGTGAGTTGGGAATGCACCACCACCGGCGATAAAGTCATCATTCAATACCCTTAATAATCCAAAATGTACTTTGGAAGGATTGTGGTATTGGGAGAAACTGAAATAATAATTGGGTTTTAACCAGCCATAATCTGCTGATCCCCTGTCAGCAGCTTTAAACAATATTGTGTTCATAATTGTAAATTTAATGTTTAAACATCAAATAAGATGCCACTGATTTTCTATGACAAAATTGCGGGTTTTTCGCCTGCGGCGAAAAGAGGTTGCCACGGATTACGCAGATTTACACGGATAAATACATTGTTTCTAATCAGTGAAAATCTGTGTAATCCGTGGCTAAAAAAATCCCCTCGTAAGAGGGGATCATATTTTAATTCCATTGTGTTGGATTATCATCGGGCAACAAGCCTACAATATCTTCTTCGCGGTGTTCATTCCATTCTACTATAAAATTATTTCTTCCTTCGCCTACCAAAAGGCTGATATATCTTCCCTGCGCCATTTCAAGCATGTTTAAGAAAAGGAACAATGCATGAATGCGGTTCTCACAAACTTCGAAAATCTTTTCAAAAGACAAGGTTTTTTCACGGCTGCAGATATCCATCATATAACTGCGGCTGCCTTCCATGGTATAATTATATTGAACCACGGTATGAACAGGTTTATTATTGCGTTCCTGTAATTTTTGTACCACCCTTTCAAAAGCCTTCATCAATTTGAAAAGAGTAACAGCCTGTATCTCGGTACCTTCACCCGCTTCTTCACCGATCTGTGCAATTTCCTTTTGTACATTGCCACGCTTTACGATCATCATGCGTATGGCTTCCATCTCTGCCATTTGCGCAGCAGCTTCTTTGAATTTTTTGTATTCAAGGATCTTGTTCACCAGTTCCTGCCTTGGATCGATCTCGTTGCCCATCGCATCCACTTCTTTGCGTGGCAATAACATTTTTGCCTTGATGCGCATGAGTGTGCTGATGAATAAAATGAATTCACTGCTCAGCTCAATGTTCAGTTTTTCGCCCTGGTGTATAAAATCCAAAAAGTCGTTGGTGATCTTTGTAATGGGAATATTATAGATATCCAGTTCATCCCTTTCAATAAAGAAAAGCAATAGGTCGAAGGGCCCTTCAAAATCCTGTAATTTTATCTGGTAAGATGGTGCGTTCACGCTCTGAGTATTTGTTATTTAAAAAAGCTCCCGCTATAACGGGGGAGGGCAAAAATATCAATAAATAACCAAGATAATTGTACAACTATTCCACAAATTCTATAGTTTAATGGTCAGCCCAACGCCAAGTATCTCCTTCAGCTGTGTTTTTTTAATAATATCATCATCATATACAATATCCACGCTGATGGCTGTGCCCAGCCATTTATTGAATTTCATGCTGAGCAGGTTGGTAAAGTAAACATCTACGTTTTGAGGGTTTCTTTTATAATTGCTGAAAAGGTCCAGCCTTCCCGTATAAGTAGCCCATTTAGCAAGGGGCTGGTTATATTTCGCAGTGAGATAAGCGCCGATCTCGGTATACATTTTTTTAAAAGCGGGCACACCGAATTTATTGAGCGCATAAAAGTCAGGGTCCTTTTTGAATATCCATCTTACGGTTGCAGGCGAAATGAAGACGGAAAATTTATCATTGGGCCTGTAATCCATACCTAATGATAACAGTAATTTACCCGGTGCTAAAAAATTGGAGATCTTGGTATTCACAGTATCGGTATAAGCATAGCCCGGCAATGACTGGCTATTGAAATTGATCAATGCAGCAGCATACCAGTTCTTAGATACCTGGTGCCCATATTTACTGGTAATATCAATGCGGTCATCGGTCTTGCGGAATTTATTATAGCTGCTGGCATCCTGGAAACCCAGTGCTATGTCGAAATAATTATCCCAGGTGTTTTTTCCTTTGCGGTAATTGATGCCGTAATTGAAAATGGCATTTATACCCAGTGTATTTTTTTCGCCGCCGCCTGCCCAGTTGCTCAGGCTGCCCTGGTTAAGGTTAACGATCAAAGTGCCGCTGCGTTTCCAGCCGTCTTTTTCGGCAGATTTTACTTCTTTACTGGCTGAACTTTGCAGGCCTTTTACAGTAGCGTCCTGTGCGGTTACATAAAAGGCTGCCAGTACAAATAGGGTGGCTGATAAAATTTTTTTCATAACATTCGGTTTAATAAAAAAAAGCATTGCTGTCTATAAGACATGCAATGCTTTTATAAAGTTGTTTTATGTCGACTATTTTTTTAAAGAATCCCTTATTTCCATCAGCAGTGCATCTGTTGATGAAGGTCCGGCGGGAGGAGCAGGTTCTTCTTTTTTCTTCATACTGTTCATTGTCTTGATAAGACCGAATAAAACGAGTGCAATTACAATGAATTTAATAATGGCGGCAAGAAAATTACCATACTTCACTTCTCCCCACTTCAGGGCGCCAATATCAGCAGCACCAACAGCTTTTAAAGCCGGTGTTAATAATAGTGGTGTGATGACGTCATCAACCAGTGAAGAAACGATTGCCCCGAAAGCTCCACCGATAACAACAGCAACTGCAAGGTCAACGATATTGCCTTTCATGGCAAACTCCTTAAATTCTTTCATGAATCCCATAGTCGTAGATTTTTTGGTTTGATAATAGAAAAATTAAATTGGTCTTTTTAAAACTATGGAAAAATATCAAGTAAAGCAAGCATTGTTTACCATTTAAGGAATAGAATTATGCGTTTGCTGTTATTTTGTTATAAAACCCGCAACTTTGCCACTTAAAATTTTTTATTGAAACAGGATTTTTTAAGCTGGCTCATTTTTATCATCCTATCCATTATCTGGGGCAGCAGTTTTGTTTTAATGAAAGAAGGGCTTACCAGTTTATCCGCTTACCAGGTAGCATCGCTTCGCATACTTTCTTCAGGTATAGTTTTATTGCCGTCTGCCGTTAAGTATTTTAAGATCATACCACGCAATAAGCTCTTTATTATTTTTATGAGTGGTGTACTCGGCAGCTTATTGCCGGCCTATTTATTTTGTGTTGCGGAAGAAGGCATCGACAGCGCACTGGCCGGCACATTGAATTCTCTCACACCCATCTTCGTAATTATTACCGGTGCTTTATTTTTCAAAAGCCAGACATCAACCAATAAAGTAGTTGGTATCCTCATTTCTTTTACCGGCAGCATTTTATTACTGCTGAGTAAAGATCATATGCAGGAGAGTAAAAACCTGGTGTACATTTCTTTCGTGGTACTGGCCACCATCTTTTATGGCTTCAATGTAAATATGGTGCAACGGCAGTTAAAAGATATCGGCTCTTTGCAAATAGCAGCTGTAGCGCTTACCTTGAATGCAATTCCTGCATTGATCGTGTTGTATTTTACAGGATATTTTAATTTACCTTTTTCTGATAAAGGTGTGCTGTGGTCAACAGCAGCATCTTCCATACTCGGTATATTTGGTACCGCTATCGCTTCAATTATTTTTTATGTACTGGTAAAAAGAGCGGGAGCGATCTTTGCTTCGATGGTAACTTATGGTATACCGGTAGTGGCGATACTGTGGGGAATTATGTATAAAGAAGAAGTGGGATGGAAGCAGGTAGCCTGTTTAGCATTGATCTTATTCGGGGTGTATTTTGCCAACAGGAAGAAATAATAGTGAATGGTGAATAGTCAATAGTGAATGGCAACATTCAGGTAGTAACATACTTTCACTATTGACTATTCACTATTCACTTTTCACGCTCGTTTTCTTTGCAGTAGCGCCAATGATTACACCAAAGTTTCCTCCTGTCTGCAACCAATTTTTTTCGGGAAGATAAGTTTGCGAGATAGCTCCATCTAAATAAAGCGCATTAATGCAACCTGCTTTTTTAAAGAATTCAGCAAAGTCATAAAAACTTACAGGTTCTTTGCTCATTGCAAAAATTACTTTATTACCAGGTAAAATTCCAACACCATTCCTGATGTTAAGGTTTGTTGAACCCTGTTTGAATTCCGGATGGATCTTTCCGTCGATCACCAGCATTGGCCCCGATTGTGTGGCATATTTTATTTTACCGTTGTCAATAAATTTTCCTGTAGTACAAATGACGGGTTGATCAGTAGAAGTGATATAGAATACACCATTAGGTTTCAAATAAAAATTGCCTGTAGCATTTGCTTTATTTAAATGGGTAATGGTTTTATAATTCTGTATAAAAAGCCCCAATGGAGAATTATCAGTCTTATACATTCCTCCATTCATTGCAAAAAGCAGCTTTTCGTTTTTGCTTTGCAGCCATGTATTTAAACTTCCTATACTTTTGAAGAGTTGTTGCTTATCGTCTTTCCAGTATAATTTTAACTCCTGCTTTTTTAAGTCTGCTATGTAGCTGATGAATTTTTCATCCTGCATTTGCTGCTTAACAGGTACAAAAGATAGGTTGATCAATAAACCAAAGAAAACTGTAGTTACTAAGATCAGTTGTTTTTTCATCGTTAAAAAATAAAACTTGTTACGGCTCTATCAACCACGTTCCCTTGTTTGTCAAGTTTAATGTACAGGTCGCTTTTGATTTGGGTGTCTGAAGAAAAATAAAATCTTACATAATAATAATCATTGTGAAAATACCTGTTGGACATAAATACTCTTAGGTCTCCGGGTTTACACGGTTTGTTCTGTTTATTATTTTTATCTATAACGACAAACGAAGAGGTTACATTTATTTTTTTTGTTCCTTTCAAAGGATATATCCAACGGTCATTACCGGGTTTAAGATCATTGATTGAGTCAATAATAATAAAGTTTTTCTTATTACCAGCCTGATTTATTGCATAAGGCATTGCACTATAAAAATCTGTTTCCCCCGAAAAGTAAATTACATGCTTATCTTTTTGAAAATATTTACTTCCAGAATGGTCATACATAAGAATACTGTCTGCATTCAAAACAAAATCATTAAATGCGATCTGTTCGATATTAATTGAATCGTTTTTATGTAACGGTGTTACACAACTAACATAAAAAAACAATTTAATTAAGGAGATCATTACTATACTTACTGTAAAAATATTAGTATATATTTTTCAACTCTTTCCTCATCTCTTTCGCTGTCTTGCTGCTTCCGTCATGGCTCCAGCCGGGTGGCATGAATAAATATTTGAGCCTGGTACTTAAAGGCAATTTCTTTCTTACGTCTTTATTTATATTCTGCCATTCGTGAAAAATAATTTTCATGGGATGATTATGATTCTCTACTGGTTTGGTCAACCCGTATTTAACCGGTTCTTCTTTTACTTCTTCCTGGAAGGTACCGAAGAGTTTATCCCAAATGATCAGGCACATGCCCATGTTCTTGTCTAAATAAATAGTATTGCTTGCATGGTGTACGCGGTGATGGCTGGGGCTTACAAAAATGGTTTCAAACCAGCGGGGCATTTTATTGATGTATTGTGTGTGTACCAGTATACCATAGGTTTGTGTAAGGGAGTACATGAAAACAATATCTCTCGGATCAAAACCCAGCAATGCAATAGGTATAAAATATATAAAACGGTATACTGGCTGCAATACCGAAGAACGGAAGCCGGTAGTGAGATTGAATTCTTCTGAAGAATGATGCGTAACATGCACTGCCCAAAAAATGCGGCAGTAATGATCGATGCGGTGCTCAATATAAAAAGCAAAGTCTTCTAAAATAAATAAAAGGAACCAATACAGCCAGGGGTTTTCAATTTTTACAAAGTGGTGGTTAAAACTCCAGGTAAGAACGCTGATATAAAAAGCAAAGCGCAACAAAAGGTCGAGGCCCGCATTGATGAGCGTAAGATAAACGTTCTGAAATGTATCCTTTAAAGTATAGAATTTTTTCTGCTGCCAGTTACTTAATAATATCTCTATCCCTATCAATATCGCATAAAAGGGAACAGATAATAATAAAAACCAATTTTCCCTTGCAGACTGCATAAAAAGTTATGAGTTATAAGTTAAGAGTTATAAGCTGGTTTGCTGGTTTGGGATCGTACTTAGAACTTAGTACTTAAAACTTTGAACTTTTCTAAACGGCCATGATCTCTTTTTCTTTTGCAGCAAGGTGTTTTTCCACCAGTGCAATAAATTTATCGGTTGTATCCTGCACTCCCTTTTCGGCATCTTTACAGATATCTTCGCTTAAGCCTTCTTTCTGTAATTTTTTGATGGCTTCAATATTTTCGCGGCGTATGTTGCGAATGGCAACTTTAGCCTGTTCGCCTTCTGCATTACAACGTTTCACCAGTTCTTTTCTTCTTTCTTCAGTTAATGGAGGTAAGAACAAACGTATAACGGTACCATCATTTTGCGGGTTGATACCAATATTAGCCATGGTGATAGCCCTTTCAATTACCTGCAGCATATTCTTTTCCCAGGGTTGTATGGAAATAGTGCGGGCATCCAGTACAGAAACATTGGCTACCTGGTTGATAGCTGTAGGGTTGCCATAGTAATCAGCCATAATACCATCAAGCATATTGGGGTTAGCCTTGCCGGCACGTATCTTAACCAGTTCTGCCTCCAGGTGGGCAAGCGCTTTATTCATTGCAGATTCTGTATCGTGTTGTATTTTATCTAATCCTTCGGCCATAATAGAAAATTATTGAGTGGCTGCAAAGCTATAAAAAAGAACCGTGATTTGCATGGCTGCATCAAGGTTTATCTGATTTTTTAAGGTGGGAATAACAAAAGAGGGGCGTTGCTATTAATCCGCTTCCACGCTTTCGGGTGCCAGTGAAAGTATCTTGCGTGGTTTAATGAGATTGCTGTTACTGATAGCAGCTTCATTGATAGCCGATTTGTTTTTGGGTCGGCTGTAATAGATCAAGCCCAAAAATGCAAATGCCGAAACCAGCAGGATGCCAATTACCGTAGTAGTACCCAGGCTGCGTAAAAAATAGGCTACCGCAATAAAGGCGATATTAACACCTACGCAGGTGAAAGTGATCATACGGTGAGTAAAACCGATGTCCAGTAAAAAATGGTGTACATGCGTCCTGTCGGGGCTAAAAGGAGAACGGCGGTCTAATATGCGGAGTGTAAAAACCCTTAAAGTATCAAATAAAGGGATCATTAAAATGGCAAAACCAATTGCAGGAGAAGCTTCCAGTGCAAACTTGGTAGGGGCAGGGAAGCCCGCCACATTAATGAACTTGATCACCAGTATGGAATTGACCAATCCCAATAAAAGGGAACCGGTATCACCCATGAATATTTTTGCAGGAGAGAAATTGTAAATTAAAAAAGCAACGATGCTGCCTGATAATGACAATGCCATAACAGCATAGGTTAATTGGCCGGCAAAAAAGAAATAGATACCAAATACCAGCGTGGTTAGCAAACCAAGGCTGCCCGCAAGACCATCAACCCCGTCAATTAAATTGAATGAGTTGGTAATAACGATGATAGTAAATATGGTAAGGATAACGCTTGCTACACGGGGTATCTCATGGATACCTAAAAAACCATGCATATTGTCGAGCTGAACACCTCCAAATTTGATCACGATACCGGCTGCAACCAGTTGGCCAATGAACTTTTTACTGGCTGATAATACCAGGATATCATCTTTAAGCCCTAAAAAGAAGATTACTGTAGTAGCTGCTGCAAAATATTGTAATTCGGAAGTAATGCCGGAGGGAACCCCCATTAATGTGGCAATGATAAAACCTGCAAAGATGCCCAGGCCACCTAAAGTTGGGATAACTGTTTTATGAACTTTCCGTTCATCGGGCTCGTCGAATAATTTTTTATCTTTAGCTACCTGTATTACTATAGGTATCGCAAAAAAAGTTATCAAAAAAGCCAGGGACGCACTAAGTAAGATATTATCCATTCAATTTATTTAATGGCAATCAATCAATATGCTACAAAAGTATTAAATATGTTTTAAGTAAACCTAATATTTTAAGAAATACTTAGAACAATTTATTTAAGACGCTGCTTTACTGTAAAAAGTTGCCTGATAAATTAATTCGGGAGGTTTTATTAAAAATGGTTTTTCCCGGATCTAATGATGAAATAACGAAGAAATTATAAACTTATTATTAACTATTTAAATAACGGATGCTTTTTTAATTTTTCTATCAGCCGATTTAAAGTAGGTTTGCAGCGAAAAACGATCTTAAACACATTAATTCCCGTTTAATAATTTAATCATTCCAATGAACAGTTTACCAGAAATAGCATCGCAAATACGAAGGGATATTGTACGTATGGTACATGCAGTTCAAAGCGGCCATCCCGGTGGTTCTTTGGGCTGTACAGAATTCTTTACTGCCCTTTATTTCAATATCATGAAACATAACCCCGACTTTAATATGGATGGTACGGGGGAAGATGTGTTTTTCCTGAGCAACGGGCATATTTCGCCTGTATTTTACAGTGCACTGGCCCGCAGCGGTTATTTCCCTATCAAGGAACTGGCTACTTTCAGGAAGATCAACTCCCGTTTACAGGGGCATCCCACTACACATGAGCATTTACCGGGTGTACGTGTGGCGAGTGGGTCGCTCGGACAGGGAATGAGCGTGGCGATAGGTGCTGCACTTGCAAAAAAACTGAATAAAGATAACCATATTGTTTTTTCTCTGCATGGCGACGGTGAACTGGACGAAGGCCAAAACTGGGAAGCCATCATGTTTGCCGCACATAAAGGCGTTGATAACCTGATCTCCACTATCGACTGGAATGGCCAGCAAATTGACGGCCCTACTAAAAAGATCATGGGCCTCGACAGCTTAAAGGCCAAGTTTGAAGCATTTCACTGGGAAGTCCTGGAAATGAACGGCAACGATATGGATGCAGTAGTTGGAGGATTGAACCTTGCCAAAAGTTTGGTTGGCAAAGGAAAACCGATCGTTATCCTGATGAGTACTGTGATGGGTAAAGGCGTTGATTTTATGGAAGGCAGCCACGAATGGCATGGTATTGCACCTAATGATGAACAGCTGGCAAAAGCTTTAGCCCAGTTACCTGAAACAATGGGAGATTATTAAAGATCAGATCTTATTAATAACAAATGGGAGTTGATTGTTTTGCAGTCAACTCTTTTTAATTTACCATGACCAATTATTTTATTGTGCCCGGGCTGGGCAATTCAGGGCCAGAACACTGGCAAACTTATTTTGAAAATTCAGCAGGTAATTTTCAGCGCATTGAACAAAAGGAATGGAATGCACCTGTTTGTAGTGACTGGATAGCAGCAATTGATAAAGCGATCGAAGGATATGATCCTGCAACGGTTATTTTGATCGGTCATAGTTTAGGCTGTACAACCATTGCGCAATGGGCTAAACGCTACGGCAAAAAAATAAAAGGCGCATTACTCGTTGCGCCAAGCGATGTTGAGAACCCGGTATATACTTTTCCTGTAACAGGTTTTTCTCCCATACCATTACAACCCATTCCTTTTAAAACGATCGTGGTTGCAAGTACCAATGACCAATGGGTTTCTTTTGAAAGAGCAAAATTATTTGCAACTAATTGGGGAAGTGAATTGGTTAATATTGGAGATGCAGGTCATATCAATGCAGCATCCGGCCACTGGAAATGGGATGAAGGGTTGGAGATATTAAAAAGACTGGGGTGAAATATTATTACACGAATTGAAGGCGCTAATTACACGAATTAAAAATCGAATAATCAACTGGTCAAATTTTACCTTAATTCAAAAGCCTGTGCAGCAGCCTTACGTGCAGGGAACAGCGAAGCTATAAATGCGATGACTGCTGCAGTTGCTGCCACCAATAAAAAATCGGTAGCCACCAATTGTACCGGGTAGTAGTCTATTAAAAAAGAACCGCCGCCAATTTTTATCAGTTTAAATTTAAGCTGCAGCAGGCAAAGTATTATTGCCATCACTATTCCCAATGCTGCACCAATACCACCCAATAACAAGCCTTCGCTTAAAAATATTTTCAGGACCACTGCTTTGCTGGCGCCCATGCTTTGTAATACACTGATGTCTTTTTGTTTTTCCAGCACCAGCATTGTTAATGCACTTACCATGGTAAAAGCACTTACGATCAGTATCAATGTCAATACAGCAAAGATGAACCAGCGTTCCATCTTCATTGTATTGTAGAGGCTCATGTTCTGTTCATATAAAGTTTTTACTGCGTAATCTTTTCCCATCAACGCCGACAAATTTTTTTTTGCCTGTTCAATATCAGTGCCTGCCTTTAATTTTATTTCTATCGAACTGTATTCATTAGAGTCAAGCCCCATTTGCTGTTTTACAAAATCAATATTGGTGATAGCATATTTATTATCAAAATCCTGCTGAATAGTAAAAACGCCGGTGGGCAGCAGGTTGCCTTCACTAAGTGATTGCAGCGGATCATTGCCTTTGCTTTTATGAGGCAGCACTACGGTTAGTTTTTCTGTTTCAAAAGCAGGGTTTAAGTTTACACCGATTGCATATTGTATGCCTGATCCTAATACAAGCCCCGGCTCATCAACAGTGCCAGTATTGAATTTACCTTTATTGGTTTTTGCTGATACGCCTGATACACTGTCGTAATTAGCATCTACTCCTTTTAAATAGATCACCGTTTGTGATTCATCGCCAGCGCTATTTTGTAACAGCGCTTTTTCTTCGGCTATCAAAGAAAGATTTTGAACAAAAGGTTGTTGTTTGATCTGCGTAAGCTGTGCAGGAGTAAGTATAAAGGTCTTTCCTTTCCCGGGGATCACTTTTATATCAGCATAAAAAGAAGCGTATAAAGATTTTACCAGTCCTTCAAAGCCATTGAAAACACTTAACACCAATACCTGGCAACAGGTAGCCAATGCAATTGCCCATACCGTAACCCATGCAATAACGTTGATCGCATTGGCGCTTTTTTTTGCTTTGAAATATCTCCAGGCGAAGGTTAGATACATAGTGCAGAGTTCTTAGTACAGAGTTCTTAGTTCGGAGTTCTTAGTTCGTGCGAGTCAAAAGATCATGAGCTATAAGATTGTGGTATAAACTAAGAACTAAAAACTAATAACTATTTTTCCTTGTCTTTATTGATCTCTTTGAATAATTTTTCGATCTTATCGGCATATTCCAGGGTATCATCAATATAAAAAGTGAGTTTGGGCATGCTCCTCAGCTGGTGCCTTACTCTTGTGGTCAATTCTTTTTTTATTTCGTGTGATTGCTCTTCAATTTTTTTAAGTGCAGCATCATTATCCTTTACTTTAAAAAAACTTAAATAGATACGTGCATCAAAAAGGTCGGGCGTGATCTTTACACCGGCTATTGACACCATGCCCCCATCGATCATATTCAATCCCAGTCGCTGAAAGATGTCGCTCAGTTCTTTATTGATCAGCCCGGCCACCTGCTTCTGCCTTTTACCTTCTAACATAATGTTTACGCTTTTATAGCTGTAAAATTAGTTACTTTGCCGTTTATATTCTTATTTATTACTGATGAAGAAATACGCGAGGGTTTTTACCTATTTAAAAGGATACAAAGCTTCCATTGTACTATATTTTATAACCATTTTGCTTTCTATTGTATTCTCTGTTTTATCGATAGGGATGTTGTTTCCATTCATGCAGCTCATTTTTGATGTTGATCAGGCCGGTTTCACAAAAGCCGCTTCATCTTCCAGTAGTATCATCAACTTTTTAAACCGGCAACTGGAATATTTGATCAACAGCGGAGATAAAATACATGCACTGGGTATAGTTTGCATTTTAATAATTGTTTCGATCTTTTTAAAAAATCTTTTTCTTTACTTATCCTACAGGGCAATGGGCCCGATAAAGAACGGCATAGTAACCCTCTTCAGGGTAGATCTTTTTAATAAGATATTAGAACTGCCTATTGGTTATTTTACAGAAAGAAGAAAGGGCGACATGATGAGCCGTATAACTACTGATGTAGGAGAAGTAGAAGGATCAGTTGTAGGTACACTAGAAGGATGGGTAAGAGACCCGCTAACGATCATCATTTATTTGTGCGTTCTGTTTTACCTGAATCCATTGCTTACCGGTGTCGTTTTACTGTGCATACCGGTAATGGGCTTTGTAATAGGAAGAGTTACCCGTTCATTAAAAAAGCAATCCGGTATCATTGCGGTAAAAAGTGGCGAAACCATATCCACAATTGACGAAACATTAGGCGGATTAAGAGTAATAAAGGCATTTAATGTAGAAAGGCTGCTGCGAAAAAAGTTTTTGAATATAAGTACCGACTGGGAACATGCCAGGAACCGGGTTGGGTTTAAAAGAGACCTTGCATCACCTATGAGTGAAATGATGGGAGTGGCCATATTCGCCGGTATTTTATGGTTTGGCGGAAGATTGGTTTTATCACACCAACTTGGTCTTAGCGGATCCTTATTTTTAACTTATATGGCAATGTTCTATGGCATTATCGACCCCGCAAAATCAATTTCAACAGCTTTTAGTAATATGCGCAAAGGAGCTGCGGCAATTGACAGGATAGAAGAAGTATTAACCGCACCGGTAACCGTAGACGATAATCCCAACGGTAAAAAGATCGATACTTTTACTAATGGTATTGAGTTCAGGAACGTAGGCTTCATGTACGATGATGCTGTGATCCTTAAAAATATAAATCTAAAAGTGCCTAAAGGAAAAACAGTAGCGCTTGTAGGCAGCAGTGGTGCAGGTAAAAGTACATTGGCCGATCTTGTACCAAGATTTCATGATGCCAGCAGCGGGGAAATATTAGTGGATGGAATAAATATCAGGGATTATTCTTTGTATTCGTTGAGGGGTTTGATCAGCATCGTAACGCAGGAGCCGATTTTATTCAATGATACCATCGCCAATAATATTGCGTTGGGCATGAACAATGCCAGCATGGAGGAGATCGAACACGCAGCAAAAGTGGCGAATGCACATAATTTTATTATTCAAAAAGATAATGGTTACGATACCAATATTGGCGACCGCGGAACTAAATTAAGTGGTGGCGAAAGACAGCGTTTAACTATTGCAAGGGCGGTGCTAAAAAACCCACCCATCTTAATTTTAGATGAAGCTACTTCTTCGCTGGATACGGAAAGCGAAAGATTGGTGCAGGATGCGATCAATCTTTCCAGCACATTGGGATCCTAAGCTTAGAATTCCACGTGGACAAGTTGTCGCG
>JADMIO011356650.1_pt1 | contig 98560 bp, 80 predicted proteins | sample 8958161 | NCBI WGS metagenome assembly JADMIO01 (sample SAMN16585339, study PRJNA669376) | soil metagenome | isolation source: Crop rotation soil | place: USA: Cullars Rotation, Alabama | collected 2011
CGCGACAACTTGTCCACGTGGAATTCTAAGCTTAGGATCCCAATGTGCTGGAAAGAAGCGGCCGGCCAGCGTCAAAAACAGAAGCTTCGAGATGACGCAGAAGCATTTACGTGGCAGCGTACCTGGAATCCCCGCACAGTCACAGATGTCGCATACTTTCGCCGCGCTCACGAGTCAATACTCGAAAGCAACGAATTCGCTTTACCACTCTTCGCCGAGCAGGACAGACGGCACGTGAGGCACGGGTTCCTTGCGAGTGTTACCAACGAGCTTCGCGGACATAATCTAAAGACTGGTTTTGAGTTTCAACGAGTGTCGCCGCGTGAGTTTTTTACTTTCTTTGTCACCAATGAAGATGCGGCCAGGGAACGCGAGATCAGCGACGAAGTCATAGCTTTTAAGATAGACAACCCATTTGTCTTTCGCGATATCAGAGGCCGAAATCTCTATTCCGCATATTTACAGGATGCGTTTTCGCCTATAGCGAATGTAAGCCTTCAAGTGGGGTTGCGTTACGATCACTCTCGCCTACTCGAATCCGCACAGCAGTTCTCTCCGCGAATCGGTGGTGTTTATTACATCTCAAAATCGAAGACGGCTATACGGGCTTCCTTTAACCGGCTGTATCAGCCTCCCCAGGTGGACAACCTCCTGCTGTCGGCATCGGAACAAGCGCGCCAACTCTCTCCCTTCGCCACTGCTACCGGAGGCGGCAATGCCGTGATCCGGCCCGAACGGAGCTCGGCCTGGGAGATCGGGTTTGCGCAGCAAGCCGCAGGAGTGCTGAAGTTGGATGCGTCATATTGGTGGCGCAGCTTTCGAAATGTGGGAGATCCCAATGTGTTCTTCAACACAACCATCATATTTCCAAACAGCGTCGCAAAGGGTTTCTCGCGAGGCGTGGACGTCCGAATCGACGTTACGGAACGCAAAGGCTTCTCCGGATACCTCAGCTATACAAATCAACGCATTCTTCAAACCGGGCCGATAAACGGTGGATTATTTCTCACCGATGAGTTCATAGAAATTGGGCCAGGCACAAAGTTTATCCCCGATCAGGACCAACGAAACACCGGCAGCTTCGCGGTCATCTATCAGCACGAGCGCTCGAGATTTTTGTTGAGTTTTTCGGGTCGACACGAAAGCGGCGTTCCGCTGGAAGTCGAGGAAGGAAGGATCGCGGAGCTGAAAGCCGCTCCCGGATCCGAGCTGGTTAATTTCACTCGAGGCCGTGTAAACCCGCGCACTACATTTGATTTAGCGGCCGGCATATCGATTTACAAACGGGACCGCATTTCAAGCACAATCCAGTTCAACTTACAAAATATCTTCTCGCAGAGATTCGCGTACAACTTCGGCAATCCGTTCGAAGGAACACATTTTGGCAATCCGAGGAGGTGGAGCGGCACTCTGGAATTCAGCTTTCATTAAACAACGAGTTGTACCGTAGACTGTCCTGCGGCATTGAACAGAAGAGGGGTTGTATCCGTTCATCCGGATCACCGAAGACTGCACAGCCTACGATACCTTTTGGGCACGAATCGCTGGAGTGTCCAGAATGCGAACGCCTTTCTGCGGATTCTCGACCGATGCCACAAGCGCGGCCACCATCTGCTCCAAAGTAACCAGCCCTAAGCGTCTCGCAGTCGCGCGCGTGGACGGAATGGCCTCGAACAACCGGTATATCGGCTTTAACGCATAAGGCCATCGATGCCCGGGACCGAGGACGTACCACGGCCGCAGGATCGTCGCATCAATCCCGCTGTCACGGATCATTTGCTCACCTTCAGCGCGAGCCGCCTGATAGGCCTTCATTACCGGGGACGGCTGCGCCACGCTGACATACACAAAGTGTTTTATGCCAGCTCCTGCCGCCGCGGAGACCGATTCTCGCGCGGACGCGAGATCGATGGATTGAAACTCCGCGGCCTTTGCAGGAGAGGGGTGAGGAACCCCAACTAATTGAACAAAAGTGTCGGACGGATGTACCCGCTCAGCAAAGGTTGATGCATCGAGCGCATCACCCAATATGACTTCGCAGCCCGCGACCAGTCTACCTGCGGAGCCTGGACGCACGAGTGTCCGGACGAAATGACCGCGCGTGAGTAACAGTGGGATCAGCGCCCGCCCAACGTAACCGGTGCCGCCGGTAATAAAGATATTTCGTTTATTCATCAGACCGAACTAACTTGGGCAGCCGGGTATTCCTACGATGAAAGGGGGTTCGGTGGATTCATTGTTGAAGACCATCAGGACGGGCGTCAAAGGAGCTATTGTTTTGTTCGCGTTAATCCGCTCGATCAGCGTCGTTCGCGATCTATTCCGCGAATTTCAGTTTGGACACAATTGCTACCGATTTCAATTTGAGCGCTATAGCCCACGGATGGCGCGGATCTGGCAGATATACGCGGATTCCACTGGCAACCGGATGCTACTTTCCTTTTCCAAACAGAATTCCAATTCGCGATTTGTACACAAGGCGGTTTCCTGCGTCAGTGACGCCAACACCAATTCCAAAATTCCAAACAATATTCTCCGAAAGCTTCAAATCACCGCCCGGAAAGAATTGATGCACCTGCTCGTTTGAAGGTAGAAAGTCGCCTATTGCACCGGTCGATCCGTAGTACTCGAGACTTAGATCGAGTTTCTTGTTCATCTCGTAACCGAAACGGACCCCGGGCTCGAAGTCCCAGCCTTCGCTGCTCCCCGGCCCTCTCAAAGCGCGTCCCACCACCGGATTCACATCCAGCTGAAGCCGTCCAAATTTCTTTTCGATGATCGGTCTTAACTCCAAAGTGACCGAGTTTTCTTCGTAGACTTTTCGTGGAAAACCGACCTCAACGCTCATACTGACGTCGACTGGCCAATGCCACGACCTGGGTACTGAAACTCGCGGACGAATCCGCGCACCAACGTAGTCAAGCGCTTCCTGACCCGAGCGATGGGCTAGAACCAGGTACCCAGCCATTTCGAAGTTTTCAGTCAAGCCTCGGGTCAACTCGAATGTCAGATGAAACTGATTATTCGTAGGCGCCACCGGACCATCGAATCTTCTAGTGCCGCGGCCGATGTAGTTGATATGGGTCTCGAGATTCCACATTCCTTTTGGCACTGTCTCATACTCATAGACCTGGATTTCGAAAGGATCCTGAGCGCAGGCGCTGGACTCGCCAATGCCAAATGCAAGAAACAGAACGGCGATAGAATAGAGTGCGGTCTTCAATGACGCCTCCAGTTAATATCAGTTTGAATACTGCTGCCGATACAGAGCTCTATCCACGACTGCGACCATCTCCTCGACCGACAGGGATCCTCCGAGAAACGTGTTAATGTGTTCGGCGTGGGAACGAGGGTTTTTTAATACCTGATTGTAGTTGACGTAGAGTACATCGATGTTCGGCTGGGCGGCGAGCCAGGCCTCGACCTGGGCGACATGCTTGTTGAACATAGCCGCCATCTTGTCGTCGGGCACTTTATCAGTCGACTCCCCGCGTCGTATGAGCATCTGGCGTTGAGAGGCAAGGATCTCAGACATCGCTCGGCGCATGAAAATTATCTTATAGTTGTACGAAGGCGGAAGGTGTTTCAACAGAGCGGAGATGAGCTTGACCACGCGGTTCCTGGCATCTTCAAGCCATTCCTTGTCGTGTTCGATTTGCTTCACTCGTTCAAATTCAAAATAGCCCTTCGGGTTGTCCTCATCGGCGGTTCGAATGTTATCGGTCAGTGGTTCAAGTCCGCCCGCCGAGAGCATCTTCATCATCATCGATGTGCCCGAGCGAGGAAGCCCGGACACTATGGTTACGGTGTCTTTTGTCATATCAGGTTAGTCGAGTCCCAGGGCGAGCGAAGAATCTAACATAAACCAGGGTACAGTTCATGGCTATGTTTAACGAGAAATCAGAATTAAATTGTAAATCATAGCTTCATATTTGTTTTGAGCGCCTTCCTCGTAGACAATTGCAATATGTATATATCGAGGATCGGAATCACTGCAATTCTAATCGCGATGATCCTCAGCGCTGCATGCAAGCCATCAGCACCACAGCAACGTTACGACTTGAAAGGCAAGGTCGTTGCCGTCGATAACAAAGGCTCAACCGTAACCGTAGCCCACGATTCTATTCCAGGATACATGGAAGCGATGACCATGCCCTTCAAACTGAAAGACGAAAGGCTGTTGAGAGATATCGCCGAAGGAGATCGGCTGCAAGCGACCCTTGTTGTGGCCGGTCTACGATCCTGGCTTGAAGACGTAGTTGTCACGCGTGAGACCGTTGATACCTCGGATCTCAGCAAAGGGTCTCGCTGGACCGAACCGAAGCCGGGCGATGAAGTGCCGAACTTTACGATGATCAATCAGAACGGAAAGCGGTTCAGCTTTCACCAATACCGGGGTAGCGCGGTCATCGTCACATTCATATATACTCGTTGCCCGCTTCCGGACTACTGCCCGTTAATGACCGACAATTTCTCGGAGTTGCTGGCGGCGCTCAAATCAGAACCCGAAAAGTACCCCGCAATCCGCCTTTTGAGCATAACCCTCGATCCCGAATATGACTCGCCAAAAGTACTAAGGGAATATGCCGCCGCGCACTCCGTTGATCCGGCTCTGTGGGATTATGCAACCGGCACAAAGGCTGAGATTAAAGAAATTGCTACCTTCTTCGGTTTGCAATATTGGACCGAGGGCGACCAGGTGATCCACTCCCTACGAACGGCGATCATTGGACCCGGCGGCAATTTAATAAAACTCTACAGAGGAAATGAATGGAAACCGAGTGAAATTCTTAAGGAAATACGCAAGAGCAGTGATAGTGCAATTAACTAACGTCAGAATGTTAACCTAACCGCTAGCTGAATGTTCCTCGATCCGCCACCGCCCAAAAAGGGATTTCCGATTCCGACATCCGGTGTAACCGTGATTGGTAAAAATCCGATGCCACGCCCCGTCTTCGAATCTATTCCGTTGAAGCTCGCATCCACAGAAAACCCCGGCAACAACGGCGAAGAAAAGTTGGGATGATTTAATACATTGAACACCTCGGCTCGAATTTGCAGCTTCACCTGCTCGCCAAGCGGGGTGGTCTTGCCGATTGATAGATCGATGTTTGCATAAGAGGGACCGGTCAGCGAGTTGCGTCCGAGATTCCCAAAGTGTTGCGTCCCAGGGATGCAAGAACCCGCGCTTCCATCGCCTTTTGAATCAAGCGTGCACGGAACCTTGAACGCGGCCAGGTTGAGAAACCGATCGGGAGCCCGTGTTCCTTCAAACGGATTACCGACAAGATCAGGTCGAGGAAAGTACTCGCCCGAACCGTTATAGTCGTCGAAGAGATTGACGTGAAACGGGCTGCCAGTCCTAAGTGTAACGATTCCGTTTACCTGCCAACCATCGCCAATTTTCGGAAACTGTTTTGAGAAAGGCGGTATGTCATACGTCAACGCCGCCACAAAGCGGTGACGCACGTCGAAATTGGAGTTGGCGCGCTCTAAATCCGCGCGATGGCTGTTGTCTGGCTGAGCGGCATTTGCCACATAGTCCTGCCCGTCCGACGCATTATCGATCGAATGCGACCACGTGTAGTTAATCATCGCGGTGGTGCCGTGCCGCTCGCGCATGGTAAGCGTAGCCTGTAGCGCGTTGTAGCTGGAATTCGCCGTCGTTTCGAGATTGTTTACGTAGACGAATCGTCCTCCTGAAGGCGTGAATGGGCCGTTGTCAAACGGCCTGGCACTGGTATTGGCCGGTTCAACTGGCTGATTGATATCCCGATAACGGAACAGTTTTGTGCCGTGCGAGCCCACGTAGGCGATCTCCACGACAACATTCTTAAACAACTCCTGTTGAATGTTTAGATTGTAGTTTTGCACGTACGGGGTGCGAAGCCTTTGATCGACGGCGAACACGTCAGAATCCCTGAAGTTGGTGAAAATCGGAACTCCGGGTTGTATTTGTGGGACGGTTGAAAAGGAGAAAAGAATCGGCGACGCACCGATGGGATTGTAGGCAGGCCCAGGGTTAAATGTATTGAATGGCAACTGGCCTACAAAGAAATCCTGAGAGAAGGAATCGTAGAAAACGCCCCAACCACTCCGCACCACCGTCTTTCCGTTGCCGCTCAGATCGAAGGCTATGCCTATCCTTGGCGAAAAATTGTTCAAATCGCGCTGATAAAGACGGTCGAGGCCACTCGAACCCACAAGCAGAAGTCCTCGGCTGGGATCGAAGTTACTAAGTAGTCCGTCTTTCTCGCCCAATACACCGAAGTAGTCATAGCGGAGGCCGAAATTGAATGTCAGGTTGCGACTCAAACGAAAGCTGTCCTGCGCGAACCCCGAATGTGAGTTTTGAAAAGTGCGACGGCGCGAATCACCGCTGGCCGCACGACCGCCACTCAACGTCCCGGAAAGAAAGTCCTGTAATGTGTCGAAATCGAGTCTGCCACGATAACCTGCATCGAAGAACGCGCTGACAAGCGTGCGCCGAAACTCATATCCGGCTTTGATCTGGTGTCGATCGAGCTTAACTGAGAAGTCGTCGATAAAATGCCAGTTCGTATCGACCCGCGCTCTGGGCACCGAAAGCGTGGCGCCCAGCGGAGCGATCGACGATCCTAGTCGTGGGTCGTTTCTGATCCGGATAAACGGCAGACCGAAGTCCTGCGAATTATTCACCCCGGTATTCATTCCTATGAACTTCGGGTCGTAATGCCGATCTTCGGGAAAGAACCCTTCATCAAACCGGTTATAGCCAAATCGAGCCTCGTTGACCTTCCTGGCAGAAAGGACTTTTACATAGGAAAAAGAAAACAGATGCACGGATGTCGGTGTGATGGTGTTGAACCCCGGCAAAACATTTCCGGCCAATATCGCAAGTGGAAAGGACTGGTCGCTCGTACCGTAATAGTAGCGACCGGTAACCTGATCTCGCTCGCCAAACGAGTGATCGATCTTACCAATGAAGCTGTCGATGTCGTTGGAGGCCGGCGTGGTGACCGACAGATTCGGAGTGGGGTCAAAAAGCGGTACTGCTCGATTTGGCGCCGGCCACGGATTACGATTGAGCAACTTTGAAATCACTGAGTTTTTTGGTCCACCCAACACCGCGATCTCTCGAGGGTCCGGCACGCGCGCGAGCGAGTTCAACCCCACTCTTTCACGATGCCCCTCGTAGCTTGCAAACCAGAAGGTTCGATTCCTCACGAGCGGGCCTCCGAGAGCCGCACCAAATTGATTGTTGTGGAAGCCCGTCTGCGCCTCGGGCTTGGTGTTAAAGAAATTTCGAGCATCAAGCCAATTGTTTCTGAAGAACTCAAAAAGCGCTCCGTGAAGATTGTTAGTGCCGGACCTCGTAACAATGTTTACGATGGCTCCCGAATTGCGGCCGTATTGAGCCTCGAAGTTTGACAGCACTGCTGCTTCCGCGATTGATTCGACCGGTAGAATTGTTGCTGGAGTTCCGAATACCCCTGCCTCGTTGATCGCCGGAAGGTTCCGATAACCATCATTCATGTCGGTGCCATCGAGAAGATAGTTGTTTGCACGACCTCGATTCCCATTCGCGCTAAAAAGCCCGAATGATCCCGGCGAGTCGGTGGCGCCTGAAGGGTCCCCGCTAGCACCAGGAACCAGAACCAGGAATTTCGTATAGTCCCTTCCATTTACCGGAAGACTGACGACTTCGCGAGCGGTGATGGATCCCCCGAGTGTGTTGGTTGTGGAATCAACTTGAACGGCGCTGGCTTGAATATCGATGCTTTCCGAACCTCCGGTAACTTCCATCACAACATCGGCTCGCCGTTCGGCGGCCACTTCCACTCTGACCCAGGTGACCCTGCCGATCTTGAAGTTGGATTTAGTAACGGCGATTTCATAAATCCCGATCGCCAGCTCGGGGATGTTGTAATTACCACCCGAGTCGGTCGTTGTGGTACGTTGCAGTCCGGTAGAAATATTTCTAGCCGCGACGGTCGCGTCGGGAATCGCGCCGCCGTTTACATCGGTAATAGTGCCTACGATGGAGCCCCGAAAGGTTTGACTGCTAACTGAGCCGGGGAAAACCAGGTGAAGCGCGGCGAGGATCGGAAGCAGGAGGGCGGTTGAATAACTAAGGCGAACGCAATTCCCTGAATGGAAGATATTTTTGAATCGCAGATTTCTGTTGTGAACCTGCGGAATTGATGATGGCGACATGATCTCCTGGTCCGCAGCTCGCCCACAGCGCTAGAGCGGCCGCCAGTGGAAAGTCAAGTGGGGCGGCCGATTTATCTGAGGTCCAACTTTAATCATTCCTCATTTCCGAGTCATTTTAGACGGGCGGAGACGTCTCTACAAGCTAAAGGTTAACGAAAGGTTAACGAATAAATTCGTTACTACGTGGCGAATGAGTTTGTTACTAGGTGATAACGAATAAATTCGTTACTACGCGGCGAATGAATTCGTTACTACGTGGATGAATGAATTCGTTATTAACTGAGAATTGCCGAAGCCGCGGACGTGTTGCATTTTCCATCCGGTTGCTGGCATGGTGCCACCATGCTTGATAAAGAAGTCGCGCTGGTAGATATCTTTACTCCGCTCAGAGAGGATTTCCTTAACAACGGAGGCGCCGCGCAACGAATTCATTCGTTATGTTAAAAATGGGATCAACGCGATCGAGTGATGCGGTTGACACTGCTGTTGCTCCATCAACGCCCCAGGCGGCCCGCGGCGGACATTACCGATGGCTGATTTGCGCGCTTCTTTTCTTCGCCACCACGATTAACTATGTCGACCGCCAAGTCATAGGCATTCTCGAAAAGGACCTGAGGACGATAATCGGTTGGACCCCGGTTGGCTATGGCAACATCGTGGCGGCGTTCAACGCAGCCTACGCTCTCGGATTGCTGGTGTCGGGACGCCTGATAGATCGGTTTGGAACAAAGATCGGTTACTCGCTTGCCATCGTTGTCTGGAGCCTGGCAGGAATGGCGGCCGCGCTCGCCCGCGCCCCGTTCAGTTTTGGTTTGGCAAGGGCTGCACTCGGAGTAGGCGAAGCGGCAAATTTTCCGGCGGCAATTAAGACCGTCGCAGAATGGTTCCCCAAAAAAGAGCGGGCTCTCACAACCGGCATATTCAATGCGGGAACAAACGTCGGTGCAATTGTTGCGCCCCTCACCGTTCCGTGGGTGTTTTTACATTGGGGATGGCAGTGGACGTTTGTGCTAACCGGGGCGCTAGGGTTTTTATGGCTTCTGTTTTGGGTGCCGCTCTATCATCGACCTGAAGAACATCCAAAACTATCGGCCTCCGAGTTGGCATACATTCAAAGCGATCCACCCGACCCGCCCGCAGCAAAGATACCGTGGATACAACTCCTTCCTCATAAGCAAACTGCCGCGTTTGCAATCGGTAAATTCATGACCGACCCCGTCTGGTGGTTTTATCTGTACTGGATTCCAAGCTTCTTGAGGGACAAGCACGGCCTCGACTTGTCCACTGTTGGTATTCCTCTAATTGCAATTTACCTCATTGCGGATATTGGCAGCATTGGAGGCGGATGGTTGTCCTCCGCTTGCATTAAACAAGGTTGGTCGGTGAATCGGGCGCGCAAAACCGCGATGCTGGTTTGCGCCATAGCGGTGCTGCCAATCGCGATAATGCCCTATGTAAAGAGCCTGTGGATTGCAGTGCTTCTTTTTGGACTTGCCGCCGCAGCGCATCAAGGTTGGTCGGCAAACATCTTCACTACTTCAAGCGACATGTTCCCACGCCGAGCGGTTGGCTCGGTTGTTGGAATCGGGGGAATGGCGGGCGCAATTGGCGGAGCGATTATGGCTGTCGCCACCGGCGTGCTGCTGGAGCGGACCGGCGGAAACTATATGCTCATTTTCTTTACGGTCGGGCCCGCCTATCTTGTTGCGCTCGGGATTATCCATCTGCTGGCGCCAAAGCTGCAGCCAGTTGATGAAATTTCGTTGATCTCTCCTAAAGCATTCACTTCGGGGTCATTCTTCGGGTTCGGATTCGTGGGCCTGATTCTCGGTGCTTTTCTGGGATGGAGTCTCGGTTTGATCACCAGACAATCGGGTATCGGCCTTCTGGAACATATGCTTGGAGGAGCCGCGGTTGGCGCGGCGGCTGGAGTCATCATCGGAAATCTTATTTTAAAAGCGAGACGGCAACAGCCGGCTACGCAATGATCCTCGATGCTTTTACCTTAGAAGGCAAAGTAGCTCCGGTTACCGGCGCATCGGCGGGGTTACGAGCAGCGATGGCAGTGGCGCTGGCCGAAGCTTGGCGCAGACAGCCAGTGATGGAAACTCGCGGAGCTCCCGACGTTACCTGCGAATGGTGGATGGCGGCTGGCTGGGGAGGTAGAATGGCGCAAAAGCTCGAAGGATACCGACCGTCCAGGCTTGCGGGATTACGAATCTGAAGCACTACCGGCAGACTGGACAGCCCACGGTATCAGTTGAGTCAAGCTTCACGGGAACTCGAATGTCATCTCAAATCACGCGACGCGGTTTCGTAGCAGGTCTGAGTTCACTGGCAGCTGCACATGGCTTAAGGTCCGGATTTTGTCGGACCCCTGAGCCGCCGCAGAAAATTCGTTTCGGCTATGCAGCGATAACCTGGGGCGGAAACGATCTTCAGGCCATTAAAGATGTGAGCGAGGTGGGATTTCGCGGGATACAGCTTCGTTCGCCAATCCTGAAAGACTTTGGGGATAAGCCAACCGAGCTAAAGCGCATCCTTGCTCAAAACGAGTTGACATTTGTGGCGCTTTCGGGGGGCGGTCCAACAAACGACGAATATATTGCCGCGGAAGAAATCGCTACGCAGCTAAAACACGCGGCTTTTCTGCGCAATGCCGGCGGTCTTTATTTACAGATGACTGATTCGGCGCGGCCTAAAGCTCGCAAACCCGGCTCAGAGGATTTTAAAAAACTGGGACAGCTTTTGACCGAGATCGGAAAACGCACCGGTGAACTGGGAATCCCGGTGGCGTATCACAATCACATGCGCAGCCTTGGTGAAGGACCCGATGAGGTAGACGCGTTGATGGAAGCGACCGATCCGAAACACGTAAAACTACTGCTCGACGTTGCGCATTATGCTCAGGGCGGCGGTGATCCGGTAAAAGCGATTGAGAAGCATCACGCTCGAATTCTGTTTCTACATATAAAAGACGTTGAAAGCGTTGCGCCGACCGCTGAGTCTCAAAGCAATTATCGGTTTGTGGAATTGGGTCGTGGGAGAGTGGATCTGCCAGCGGTTTTTTCCGCGCTCAAGAAAGTGAAGTTTGAAGGTTGGGCGATTGTCGAACTGGACAGCGTGCCGGATAAATCGAGGACTCCGAGAGACTCGGCGATTATCAGCAAGAAGTACTTGGAAACAAAGCTTGCGGTCAAGGTTTGAAGGAGAAAGGAACCGTAGACTGTCTAGTCCGCGTGTGACTTTCGAATTTGAAGCAGTCGCAGACTGGACAATCTACAGTACCGTGTAGATGGTACCGCGCAGACAATCTACGGTACCTTCCAACACGCGAGGAGGAGGAATATGTCTACCAACAAGAACTCACGCAGAGACTTTATCAAGGCATCGGTTGCGAGCGCCGCCGGGATTGCAATCAGCTCGAGGGCATCAAGTTACGCGAAGATAATCGGCGCGAATGATCGAGTACGCGTCGCGTTCGTCGGACCAGGCGACCGGGCGCGAGACGCACTTATCCCCAGTTTTCTGAGGCTCGCAGCCAAGCACAACTTCGAGCCCGTCGCAGTGTGCGACATTTGGAACAAGCGACGGGACGAAGGCGCGGACTTTGTTGCGCAACAAGCGGACAAGCTAAAGGTGCCAGTCGCGGGTGAGCAATTGGCAAAAGCCCGCAATACGGAAGAGTTGTATTCGATGAAGAACATCGATGCGGTAATCATAGCTACCGCTGATTTCCAGCACGCCTATCATTGCATGGAAGCGGTGCGCGCGGGCAAGGACGTCTACGTCGAAAAGCCATTCGCCAACATCATGAGCGATGCTCGCGACGCTCTGAAGCTTGTCCGCTCGTCAAAGCAAATCGTTCAGGTTGGCACTCAGAGAAGATCGACGCCGAGTTACATGCGTGCCTGTGAATATCTGAAGTCAGGCAAGTTCGGAGACATTGTGGCGGCTGAGATGACCTGGAACGTAAACCAGCCGGGCCGCTGGCGACGACCTGCGGTCGTCCCGACTCTCCGCGAGCAGGATACGGACTGGAAACGCTACCTGATTAATAGACCTCACGATACATTCGATGCTAGAAAGTACCTCGAATTCCGCTTGTTCTGGCCGTACTCGTCGGGAATTCCCGATCAATGGATGGTCCATCAAATCGATACGGTTCATTGGTTCGCCGGCTATGATCATCCGACAAGCGTCGTCGCAAATGGAGGAATCTATTTGTGGCGCGACGGCCGCACGAACTTCGATACGATGACCGCGGTCTTCGACTACGGCAACGCGGCGAAAGGCGGAAAGGGCTTCCAGGTGGTCTACTCATCCCGGCAAACTAATAGTGCCGGCGATGTAAAGGAGATCTATTATTCCAACGGAGGCAGCCTGAATCTCGACACTAACAAGATAGGTCCTCAAGGTGGACTAAAGGCTGACCATGCAAAGGCGATGGGCATGGAGCCTTTTCAACTGCCCGAGATGTCGTTAGTGGAACAAACGGTAAAAGTGGAAACGTCGGCCGATACCGGAGTGGATTTAATGACGCTGGCGCATATGGAGAACTGGTTGGAGTGTGTACGTTCGAGAAAGGCTCCGAATGCCGACATTCACGCTGCGTACAATCATTCAGTGGCGCTATGCATGACAATCGCTGCGCTGCACACCGGCAAGCGCGTTACCTTTGACGATGCAAAACAAGACGTGGTGATCGGTTAAGAGTCTCGGAGGTCACTGATGTTGAAAAAGCGTCGATTCGTGGTGGCAGCGATGTTGGTACTTTCGGGACTCGCTTCTTTCACCGGTGCGTCTAAAGTAAAGCCGTCTAACGCAGGTGTTCAGGTTGTACCAAACGTCGCTGCCCGTCGAGTCGATGTGCTCATTGACGGTCAACCGTTCACTTCCTATATCTGGCCCGACTCCGTCAAGAAACCGGTGTTATACCCGATCAGAACAGCAAAGGGGACGTCAGTGACGCGTGGATATCCGCTCGACCCGCGACCCGGCGAACGGATCGATCACCCGCATCAGGTCGGTATGTGGTTCAACTATGGAGATGTCAACGGTTTGGACTTCTGGAATAACTCCGATGCGATAAAGCCCGAAGAACGCAATAAGTACGGAACTATAAGGCACACTGCTATAAAGCGGGCACGGAGCGGAAACAACGATGGAGAGCTTCAGGTCACGATGGATTGGATCGGGCCGGATGGAGTAACCCTTCTTCGTGAAGAAACAACCTTTGTGTTTCACGGCGGAAATGGCAGCCGTGCTATCGACAGAATCACAAAGCTTTCCGCGCTCGACAAACGGGTCACTTTTAGCGACAACAAAGAGGGCGTTATCGGGCTTCGAGTAGCGCGAGAACTGGAACAGCCGGCCGACAAGCCGGAAGTGTTTACCGACGCCGGGGGCAAACCGACTCTGCTTCCGAAACTCGACAACACCGGAGTGACTGGACGCTATACGAGCAGCGAAGGTAAGACGGGAGATGCGGTTTGGGGAACACGGGGAAGATGGACGATGCTCTCCGGGAAGATCGGCCGGGAAGACATCACCCTGGCGATCTTAGATCACCCCTCGAATCCCGGTTATCCGACTTATTGGCACGCTCGCGGCTACGGTCTTTTCGCAGCAAATCCGCTCGGCCAAAAGGTATTTAGCGAAGGAAAGCAAAGCCTGAATTTCGCGCTTGCGCCGGGTCAATCCGCAACGTTCAAGTATCGCGTTTTGATTGTGTCCAGAATCGCCAGGCCAGATGAGTTAGAAGAGCAATATCGATTCTTTGTGGATGAGACAAAATGATATATCCCCGTCAGGCAGTGTAATCTTAGATACTCAACTCTGATACTTTAAGCTTCCTTAACCGGGTTTCTCAGCGTCCCAAGACCTTCGATTGTTACCTCATAGACGTCTCCCGGCTTCAACAACACCGGCGGTTTTCTGAAAATCCCAACGCCGTCCGGCGTTCCGGTCGCGATTACGTCCCCAGGTTCCAGGGTTATGCCCTGTGAGATGTAAGACACAAGGTATGCAACGCCAAAAATCATTCTGGCGGTATTAGATGACTGCATTACCTTCCCGTTCAATCTTCCCTCGATCTTGAGGTTCTGTATGTTTGAAATCTCGTCACGCGAAGTAATAAAAGGTCCCAGGGGAGCAAAGCCGTCGAGACTCTTGCCCCGTACCCATTGCCCGTCTCCAAACTGCAGATCGCGGGCACTAACATCGTTGATCAACGTGTAACCAAACACATAATTGAGGGCATCACTTTCATGCACTTGAAACGCCCGCTTTCCCATCACCACTGCCAGCTCGGCCTCGTAGTCGATCTGCGCGCTAATCTTGTGCAGGACAATCGGAGAATTGTGGGCGCTCAGAGAATTTGGCAGCTTGTTGAAGATGAGCGGAGCGGCGGGAGGTTCGGAACCGCCTTCAATCGCGTGGTCTACGTAATTGCGTCCAATCGCGACAATTTTGCCTGGATAGACCGGAGGCAAGAATGATACGGCATCAATGGGAATTGTAGCGCGTTCCATTTCTAAAACTCTCGATTTAGCGCGCTCCAGCCAGCGGCGGAGATCATCAAGGCCCTCACTGCCTTGGCGAATCACATCTCGCATTTCTGTTGATGACGAGATCCACGCTGGTTTGCTCTTGTCGATCGCGTCATTCGAGGTCAACGACGAAAGATTTATGACTCGATCTCCGGAAAGGACAGCAATGCTCTGCCCTTCGGGTGTTTCGATTTGTCCGAGTTTCACTCTCTAACCTCCACTTACTCCGATAGCAACACGTCTAGCTTGTCGGGCTGTGAAATTCAAGGTTCGCCAGATAAGGCTAAGCGCTTGCGCTGCCAGCTTCGAGACGACGCCGTTGAAATTCATCGAATGTCACCGCTAGTACAATGACCGCGCCGATCACAACTTGTTGAGCAAAAGAGGATATGCCGAGCAGGTTCGCCCCGTTTGCCAACACTCCCATTATCAACGCGCCAATGATAGTTCCAACGACTGTCCCTTGCCCGCCCGAAAGCGATCCACCGCCAATTACTACCGCGGCAATCACCCTGAGCTCGTATCCTTCTCCTGCCGTCGGCTGGCCGGTGACTAATCTTGCAGACTCAATCGAACCCGCCAAACCACTCAGCGCTCCCAACAGCGCATAGAACAAGATCTGATATCGCGAGACCCGAACGCCAGCATATCGAGTCGCTTCAATATTGCTGCCAATCGCGTAACAATATCGTCCAGGCTGAGTGTTGACGAGCAGGAACTGTGTAGCCAGGGCTACCAATAGTACAAAGAGCAGCGGTACCGGCAGCACGCCGAAAATGTTCCCTTCGGCAAGCCACCCAAAGCTGGTGGGCACGCCAACAACTGCCTTACCGTCAGTAAGCAACAATACCACGCCTCGATAGATGCCCATCGCGCCGAGAGTAACGATAAACGGTGGGATTCGTAAGATTGTTACTGCCGACCCGTTAAGCAGACCACAGACCGTGCCGGTCGCCAGCGACAATACTATCCCTGCCACAACCGGGGCTCCGCCGACCATCGCAAAGGCGCCAACTACACCGGAGAGAGCGAGGATCGATCCAACTGACAAATCAATGCCTCCCGAAACCATCACCATGGTCATACCCATTGCGATAATGGTGATGACAGCGGTCTGCCTTGCTACGCTTGCGAGGTTGCCGGTTGAAAGAAATCGGGGCTCCAGCACGGCGATCAGAACGCATAGGGCAACCAGGCTGCCAAAAGGGATAAAACGTTTGAGAATGTCGGACATCCTGGCTCCTGACCCTCTCCGCGAGGTAGGCAATGTTTGCAGATGCGCACAAGTTAGAACAACAGCTGCTATCTTTACCGCGAGGTCGATGCTGCTTGGGCCGCCGATTCCTCAACCGCGGCATACGTCAGCACTTCCTCCTGACTGGTGGTCTTCGCGTCGAGCTTCGATACTAACCTCCCTCGACGCATAACCAATATGCGATCCGCCATCCCCAACAGTTCTGGCAGATCCGATGACACCATCACAACCGCGGCGCCATTCTCCACTAACTGATTGACCACACGATAAATCTCCGATCGTGCCGCAACATCCACGCCACGAGTCGGCTCGTCGAGCAAAAATATTTTTGATCGCGCAAACAACCAGCGACCCAATAACACTTTCTGCTGATTTCCGCCGCTCATCCGGGCAACAATCTTCGACGGATCGGTTGGGCGAATGTGCAGCCGCTCGATGTAGTCCCGTGCCTCCGAAGACTCGCGCTTGCGATCCAACTTCCATCTCTTGATTAACGCTCTTACGTTCGCGAGTGTCAGGTTATGACTAAGTGAAAGATTGAGACAGAGCCCGCGTTGTTTGCGATCCTCGGTTAGAAATCCCACGCCCTTCGCAACCGCAATATCAGGAGTCAGCGAATTGACCGGCTCATCATTGATAAACACACGGCCGCGGTCCGCCTTCGTCGCGCCAAAAATAGTCTCGACAAGCTCGGTGCGGCCAGCCCCTGCGAGGCCTGCAATACCTACAACCTCTCCAGCCCTTGCATCAAATGTCACGTCATCGAACTTGCCATTGCGAGAGAGCCCTTCAACCCTGAGCAGCGTCCTTCCTGCTTCTGTCTGACGTGCCGGAAAGATTTCTCTGAGCTCGCGGCCAGCCATGTGCCGAATTATGGCGGTCGGAGTTATCTCACCCCACTTACCGGAGTACACCTCACGACCGTCTCGCAGGATGGTTAAGCGATCGGTGATTGACTCGAGTTCTTCCAAACGGTGCGAAATGTAAACGATCGCAATACCATTGTCTCGGAGACTTCGAATCAACCGAAACAGGTTGTCGACCTCTTTAGAGGTCAATGATGAGGTGGGCTCGTCCATTACAAGCACACGGGTGGCCTCCAATGTCGCCCGAGTGATTTCAACCAGCTGTCGATCCGCAGCACCAAGTCGTGAGACTGGGGTGTTCGTGTTGATATCAAACCCGTAGCGCGCGAGTATGCCCGACGCCCGATCATAGACCTCGTGACGATCGATTACCCTCAGAGGCGCAAACGAAAGCGGTTCACGTCCAAGAAAAATATTCTCGGCGACCGTCAAATGCTTCGCGAGCGAGAGCTCCTGATAGATCATCGCGATACCTTCTTCCAAAGCATCGGCCGGTCTGTTGAATCTAAGCGACTTGCCATTGATAAGAATTTCGCCGCTGTCCGGCCGATATGCTCCCGCGAGGATTTTCATCAAAGTGGACTTGCCCGCGCCGTTTTCGCCTATAAGCGCATGAACTTCGCCCGCGGCGACACTGAGATTCACACCGTCAAGCACGGTATTTCCTGCGAACGACTTCTTTATGCCTCGCATTTCAAGCGTCGCAGTACGTTGAGTAACCTCGTTTGTTGGCATAACGGGCGTGCCTAGGGCTGCTTTATCAACTGCTGCATCTCTGGCGTATCCAGATTCTCTTTGACGAGTAGTTTCACACCCGTATCAAGATGTCGCTCCGGAGTTTGTCCATTCAACTTGTCCACGATGGCCTTAACTCCCTCGTAACCCATCTTGAACGGATTCTGCAAAACCAATGAATCAATGGCTCCGGCCTTCAAGTCATCTATAAGGTTAGGACTCGAATCAAATCCGCCTAACACGACCTTTCCTGCGAGACCTTTTTGTTTGATTGCCTGGACCGCGCCGACTGTGGAGGATTCATTTGACGCAAACATTCCGTTGAGATCTGCGTGAGCGGTCAGTATATCGGTGGCGCGATCGAGTGATTTGGCACGATCGGCATCGCCATACTGAAAAGCAACGATGGAAATGTCCGGATACTTCTGCTTCATCGTGTCTTGAAAACCTTGTTCACGTTCATCTGTTGAAACGGAGCCGGCTTTTACTCCAAGGATTGCTACTTTCCCCCTGCCGCCGAGTTTTTCAGCGAGCCGGTCAGCGGCGACAACTCCTCCCTGTCGGTTGTCTGTCGCGACATACGAAAGATAGTTTTCAGTGCTGATGCCCGAGTCGAAAATCGTTACGGGTATGCCTTCCCGCTGGGCGCGCTCGACGATTGGAACGAGTGCATCTCCGTGCGATGGCGCAAGTACGATCCCGTCGACGCGGCGATTGATTGCATCTTCTACGATGTTGATTTGTCCGCTGTAATCGGTCTCCTGGGCGGGACCCTTCCACATGATCTCAACACCAAACTCCTTTGCAGCAGCGTCGGCGCCGGCGTGGACGCTCTGCCAGAAGAAATGAGCGACGCCTTTCGGGATCACCGCAATGACCCGCTTGCCGCTAACCGAACGGTTGCATCCCGGAGCCAATAAGCATCCGATCAACCCGATTGCCAGGACCATTTCAATTCTCAGTCTTTTCATTATTCCTCGCCATGGAGAATAAACCTATCGCCTGCTTGTCCGTCGAACCGCTCATCGAAAAGAAGAGTCGAGCCGGCGCGCCGCTATTGATCTAAATCGCTCGTATCGAGACGGCCCTCCCGATGGAGCTCGGCAAAGCGCTCGATAGTCGCGCGTACACCTGACGCAAGGGGCGTCGACGGAAGTTCGCCAAGAACAGTTCTTATCGCAGTGTCGTCCATCTCAGGAGGTATTGCCAATGGTTCGTCCGCGTGGGTAATTGCGGAGTGAGGCCACACGCGGTTGATTTCGTCGATAATTTCCGTGACGTGCAGAGTTTCGCCGTGCAGATTAAAAACACGCGCACCGGCAAGATCCGAGGTAGCTGCACGAATGAAGATGTCAGCGGTATCGCCGATGTATTGAAAGTCCGTGCGGCCTCCAAAACGAATGTGGAACGGCCTTCCTACGACTGTGGCCTTCATCGCTTTTGTCGGATCGGATGTAAGTCCGAAGTCGCGACCGACGCCGTAGATCGTCAGGGGTCTCAACCCAACGCTATTGATACCGTGATCAAGATAAAAGACTCTGGCGTTATCTTCATTACATTTTTTGAATGCGCCGTAATGAGTTGACGGGTGAACGGCCTCCGCTTCGTTCAAAGGACGATCGGCTTCGACCATTCCGAATACAGCGGCGGAGCTCGCATAGACAATTGTCCGGATCGAGTCCTTTGACTCACGGGCAGCCTCAAAAACATTGATCGTGCCTAGAACATTTACCAGCGCGCCGAGACTTGGGTTCGCGCGACAGGAGGGAACTTGCAATCCGGCGAGGTGGATTATGTGGGTGATTTCGAACTTCTGGAGCACTGAAGGAAGTTCCACTGGATTGGTTATGTCGCCTACGACCAGCGGAGCGCGGCTGACTTCCTCGTCGCTCAGAATCATGCGCAGCCGCTTTGGGTCCGCGCTCTTATCAAAAAGAACAACCCTGGCGTTGGCTTGAAGAAGGCGCTTCGTGATCCAGGCGCCGATAAAGCCGTGGGCGCCGGTGATGAGGAATCTCGAGTGTGTTAGATCCTGCTTTGATTCGCGGTCGCTCATAATTTGCTGTGATGTTCGCTGTCAGTTGATTGCTCGGATGGATCTTTTGCTGCTTAATCCACCGAGACGATCTCGGTGATCTGTCGGGTAATGCTTCGCAAGCCCTCGTCAATGTCGACGTCCCCAACGATCACACGCTGGATCGTGCGCCACAATACCGATTCCACATCGGGATAGCTCGCAAACTTGGGAGGAATAAGTATGTGATGAGTGATGACTTCTTCGAGCATCGACAACCTTTCGCGGTTGGCATGGTCCGCGTCATCTTGAGTGATTCTCATCACTCTCTCCCGTACAGGAATACATCCGTTGCGAGCTTCCAGCAACTGTTGCTCATAGGCAGTCAGATGAAGAAGCAGTTCGAGGGCCGCTGGATTGTCAATTCCCCGTTTTGTCAACGCAAAGGTATGTGCGCCGCCATAAGAAAGCGATTTGCCGGCGGGGCCCGACGGATAGGGAACCAATCCAAAACGATCGTGGATAAGCGAAATGTCCGGGTCTCGATACAAACCGTAATATCCGGGCCAATCGCCTACCATTGCCGCGCGACCGCTGCGAAAGCATTCGTGGACTTTGTCGTAATGCCATTCCGGGAGCTCCGGCGGAACGAGACCTTCAGCGTAAAACGTTCGAAGAAGCCCGAGCGCCCAACGACCGGCTTCGTTTTCGATGTCCGGCACAAGATCCTCGGGGAAGAGTCGAGCGCCGGCCATCTCGGCAAGCTCGAAGAACGTCCCAAACAGTCCTGATTCGCGACCAGGAAACAAGAAACCGTAGAGATCCGGTGGCGAATTGTGCTTTCTGGCAAGCTCGAGAACAGCTGACCAACTGTCAGGCGCTTTTTCGATCAGATCGGTCCGGTAGTGAAGAAGCCTTACATCGATATTTCTCGGCACACCGTAAAGCGATCCTTCCACGGTTGCCATCTCGAGCAACAGAGGCACGAAATCACAAAGCGTCTCGCCAGCGATCTTCCCGTCGAGCGGCGCAAGAAAACTCAATTGAGAAGGTGCGTATTTTGTATGAGTAGAGACCAGATCGTAGGGGACTTCCGACAACGACGCGAGGTGCCGGTTCAACTCCGGGTGATCGCCGCGAAAACCGACATTCACCTCGACTCCAGTAGCTTCACTAAACGCGGGAAGGCGTTGATAGAGAGGAACGTACGCTGGACCGGTGATCAATGCTACGTGCAGCGGTTTAGTCATAAGGGGTCATTCGGGCCGCTAGTGGACTTTTGTTGGCTGGGGACACATTCCATTGGGAATACGCCGTGTAATTGCGGCAGCCGCTCGCCTCCGTTGTCAAAATCCCAACAACACACCGCCGCTCGCCTCCGTTGTCAAAATCCCACCAACACACCGCCGCTCGCTCCGTTGTCAAAATCCCACGAACGCAGTTGGTAGACGCGCCCTCCGTCAGGAGGGCAATGTTTATAGATGCACGGCCTAACGAGCGCGCCCTCCGTCAGGAGGGCATGTCAACCGTGAAGCCCAAATGCTCATGATCGACATTGCCCTCCTGACGGAGGGAGATCATCACCCCGCGTGGCGTCTATAAACATCTCCCTCCTAACGGAGAGAAGCTCCCTCCTGACGGAGGAAAATGACCGCCGCTCGCTTCCTACGAAATGCTATTTCTTCGTTAGCGCAGCCGCGATCGCCTGCTCGGCCAATGGTTGCATTATGGAGTAGCCCTTTTCGTTCGGATGAAGGCCGTCACCGCTCAGGGTCTCCTTCAAGAAGCCTTTTTCATCCACCGTCGCAGAAAAATAGTCGAGATATATCGCTCCGGAAGCGGCGGCTTGTTTGCGAATCCATTCGTTGAGCAACAGGATTTGCGCTGGAGGCCTTTGAGTCGTTCGATTGATAGGCTTCCCGTCTCGATCTTTATTGTAGTCACTAACCGGCAACACCGACGCGATGACTACACGAATGCCGTTTGCCTTCGCCAAATCAATCATCGAGGCAAGATTATCCTCTATTGCCTCGAGGGTCGTTTTGCCGGTGTTGCCGGCGATATCGTTTGTGCCGGCGAGAATAACCACAACCTTTGGTTTGAGCGCGAGGACATCGGGACGAAATCTAATCAGCATTTGCGGCGTAGTCTGACCGCTGATGCCTCGATTGATGTAAGGTCTGTTGGGGAAATAGTTCGCCAGCTTCCAGCCGTCTGTTATCGAATCGCCCATGAAAACAACACGCGTTTCGTCCTTGGCCGGCGATTGAACGGTTGTGTTCGCCTCACGGTACCTACTGAGTGCCGGCCAATCCATAAACCGAAGCTGAAGTCTCGCCGCGAGTGCTTTCGCTTCTGTGCAGTCCTCAGGCACCGACGAATTCGATTGTGCGGACGCCGTAGTTATCGCGGATAGAAGGAGAAAAGTGAGTTTGATTGTCCTGAACATTGAGCGCTCCTTGACTCGAGTACTGGTGTACCCAGAGATGTATGCGAAAACATTTCCAAGCGGAGTCGAAGCAACTTACATTGATTCTTGCAATCGATTTGCTAGTTTCGGGCGGTCTCCATTACCACCACTGAAGCGATTGCGTCTGGAGCCTTATTCGGAAGCTCCACGACGAAGCCTCTATCGGTCGTTTTGAACCTGAGTGGCCTCTTCGGGCTCGATAGAAGATACACTCTGTGGATCTTGCTTCCGGTCGCTGGCACTTGAAGTTTTTGATCGGACGGCCAATAGAAAACATGCAGATAAATCTTTCCGTTCTTATGCGTGGCTCGGCCAAAGCTCAACTGTTCTGAAAAGGGGCTCGCCGTTGTACCATATATCGCTTCACCGTTGACTTTCATCCATCGGCCGACGGACGCGAGTCGTTCGACGCTGGGCTGAGGAATGATCCCTTCAGATGTGGGCCCAACATTGAGCAGATAGTTTCCACCCTTTGAGGCGATATCGATCAGGTTTCGAATGATCGTTTCATTTGTCTTCCAGTTGTCATCGTAGAACTTGTACCCCCAGGTGTCGTTCATTGTCATACAACTTTCCCAATCGACCCCCGGAAGACCCGACGGTGGAATCTGCTGTTCGGGCGTTCCAAAGTCACCGGAATACTTCTTATCGGTCTTGCTCAAGCCTTCCATGCCTTTTCGCCCTTTGCCGACGCGGTTGTTAATGATGATGCTGGGTTTCAAAGCTTTTACGTAGTGGTAGAGATCAAGTCCGTCGTCTTCGGTCCACCAATCCTGCCACTCGCCGTCAAACCATAAAACAGCCGGATCGTAGCCGATAATCAATTCACGGAGCTGCGCCTTCATGTACCTCACGTAAGTTTCCTTACCGCCGGGCTTGAAATTTGTGACATGATTGCCGCTGGTCGGATCTTTTCCCGGCACATCGACATATGCGGATGGGTCGTGCCAATCGAGTATTGAATAATAGAAGCAGAATTTAAGTCCCTGTTTTTTTGCCTCATCTGCCAGCATTCTGATCGGATCTTTTCGATAAGGAGTCGAGTCCACGATGTCGTAATTGCTGACTCTGCTATCGTACATAGAGAATCCGTCGTGATGTTTGGAAGTGATCACGATGTATTTCATACCGGCGTCTTTTGCAATTCGCACCCATTCGCGCGCATCAAACTTGACCGGATTGAATTTGGAAGCGAACTTCTCGTATTCGGCCCTTGGGATGTTGGCCCAGTCCATTATCCATTCACCGATCCGTTTCGACCGCTGACCGTTGTACTCGCCTGCAGGCACCGAATAGATCCCCCAATGAATGAACATGCCGAACCGCGCATCGCGCCACCAGGCCATTCGCCGGTCTCGCTCAGCAGACGATTCGGTATCGTCTGTTCTTTCGAATGCCCCTGCGATTCCCAGGTGCGAAAATGACGCATAACCGATAAAAGAGATCAACACAATCGTTAGCAATTTGCGCACTGAAGATTCTCCGGATTCTGATGGTGGAGTCTCTGAAGGCGCTTCAGCCCAGAGACGCAAAGGTCGCGGTTATTATTGTTGCAGCATAGGTTGTCCAGTCTGCGCGAGTTCGCTTTCAAGGTGAGGCGACCTCCTCCAGGTTTTCGCAGCACCGAACTCGACGCAGACTGGACAACCTATCCACAGAACTAGGTTACAATCTTGACTATTCTGCCTTCCTCCATTGCCAGATTGGCTGACAGGACTGATATGGCTGCGTTGCGACCGACCTGAACATCCACCACCGCTTTCTTCCCTTCTCGGATACAGGCTACGAAGGATTCAAGCTCCCGAAAAACGGCGCTCCTTTTTTGAGTGTCCTGAGGCGAAACCTGCGAGCCTTCTTTTTGGCTTTGCGTCGAAGCCTTCATCGTTTCTCCGGTTGACCCGATGACCGTCGCGCCCTCGGTTTTGGCCAACTCCGGCGATTCTTTCTCCCGGTAATAGATTGCCTTGTCCCACCCCATTTCGATTGTTCCTTCTGTGCCCATAATCACAATGTGCTCGCCGTCGTGTGCATTGGTGGTGGTTGAGCTGAATGTAACTTTTTCACCTCCAGGGTAGTTGTAAACTGCGACGACGTTATCAAAAGTCTCACGGCCGTCTTTCCAGTAGTCGATTCCGCCCAGGCCAGTCACCGAAGAGGGAGGTGTGCCCAAAATAAGATTACAGATCTCGATCATATGCGAGCCAAGCTCGCACATAAGTCCGCCTGAATAGCGTTTGTACATTCTCCAGTTGATCAGGTGTTCAAGGTCCGGATATCCCCACTGGCTGGGATCAAAATTAATCTTTGGCACCGGCCGTCTCCAATCTCCGTTTCGATGCCACATGCACCGGATGTGAGTGACTTTTCCCAACGCGCCGTCCTTCGACATATCGACGACCTTTCGAATGACCGGATCGAATCGATGCTGATGTCCTACCTGAAAAACCAGCGCCGGATGGGCTTTTGCAGCTTGAACCACCTGATCGCATTGCTTTATCGAAAACATCATCGTCTTTTCGACGAAGACGTGTTTGCCGGCGTCCAGCGCGGCGAGAGCAATGTCATAGTGCATGTGCAGAGGCGCGGCGATTACAACGCCATCCACATCTCTGCTTTCCATCAGTTTTCGGTACTCAACGAAAGTCTTTGGCTGACTTCCCGAAAGGCTCACACCCTTGTTCAAGTTGGGTTCGAAGATGTCGCAGATCGCTGTGATCCTGGCATTGGGCACGGTCGCGAGATTCCGTATCAATGTGCTTCCCTGACCGCCGGCACCGATGACCGCAATGCTGACCTGACTGCTGGCACCGATAGCGGTCGCCCTGTCCGATGAAGATCGGATCATTATGCCTGCCGCGCTCATAGAGGTTGCTGCCAAAAAACTGCGTCTTGATATTCTTTCTTTGCCGTCACTCATGGTGCCTCCATCAGAAGTTCAGCCGCGCGCTGCCTAGCCCCCCTTCGGGCTGATTGTAATAAAGAATAGCTCGGATGTGAGAGTGTGTTTTCAGAAATTGACGGGCCCTCTCGATGCCCATGACCATTAAAGCCTTTGAGTATACCTCGGCTTCAGCACCGTTCTCTGTAATGATGGTCGCGCTAATCAGTCCCTCAATTGGACGGCCAATTCGCGGATCCATTATATGACAATACGTCTTCCCTGCGGACTCGAATGTCTTCTCACGACAGGCTGATGTTGATATCGAGCTGTCTCTAAGATCTATTCTTTCGATGCTGCGAGTGCGATCAAGCGGATCGGTCACGTCAACCGGCCACGATTTCTGACCGGGCGGAGCGCCGATCGCACAGATGCTGCTCGACCCGGATGAGATAAAGGCAGAGGAGACGCCCGCCGCTTTGAGAACCGCCGCCGCACGATCCACTGCGTAACCTTTGGCGATCCCACCCAAATCTATTTCTACACCCGCGCGATCAAAACGGACGGAGTGCGTCTTGTCGTTGGTTGTGACGTGTTGGTAGCCAACACGGCTCATTACACTCTGGAGCTCTCCGGAGTCGGGCACGCGCCCCTTTTTATCAAAAAATCCCCAGGCCTTCATCAACGGACCCACAGTAATGTCAAAGGTTCCACCGGTGATTCGGCCAAAATCCAGCGACCGCTTCAGAAAGTCAAATAGTTCCTTTTCGACAATGACTTCATGGCGCGCGGCATTGTCGTTGATGTAGGTAAGTTCGCTCGAATCCGAATAATTGCTCATCTGACGATCGAGCCGGTCGATTTCCTCAAAAGCTGCATTCGCCGCTTCGGCAAGTTTGACCCGCTCCGAACCGTAGGCGGTGATTTCGAATTTTGTCCACATCAACCTGCGGCTTTCCTGATAGATGACCGCCGGGCCGGCTGACGAGACCGTCGATGAAAGGGAAAAAAGCAGTGCAATAATGCCGAGGATTAGGTTTCGAGCTGATGTTTTGGTCTTACTGTTCAACGCGGTTAAAAGGTATTTTTTGTTATCCAGTTGTGAACTGCCAGCGAACAAGCAGCGGGTGTTATCTTATCTGTCACCGTAACACAATCAAACGCATCTTGAAGTCGCGGCTCCTATTCTTCCCGTGGGTCCCTTTTAGTTGCGCGCAACGATAAAACCAGAACACCGGCTACAAGCGCTGAAGCTGAGAGGTAGAGGACGCCACTCAGAAATGAGTTTGTTACGTGGCTTAGATAGCCGACGATATAGGGTCCTACAAAGCCGCCGAGATTGCCGGTCGAGTTTATAAGTCCGATAGAGGCCGCCGCGGCAGTCCCAGTCAGAAAGCTCGTGGGCAGCGCCCAAAAGCCAGGTAAATAGCTGTACATCCCTGCGCCGGCAATACAAAACATCAGAACGGCGAGAACAATGTGGTCCTGCGCAGCCACGCTAAGCAATAAACCCGCGCTGGCGACAAACATCGACAACGCCGTATGCCAACGCCTCTCTCTGGTCCGATCGGAAGACCATCCGACCGCAATTATCGCGATCAACCCAACGCAAAATGGAATCGCCGAAATAAGGGTAACCACCAGGTTTGACGATCCGGAGGCTCGTTTAAGAATAGTCGGCAACCAGAAGTTGAACCCGTACACCGCTGTCACCATAAAGAAATAGGCGAGCGTCAATAACACGACTTCACGGTGACGAAACGCTTGCATGATGCTGTATGAGTGAGCTCGCTGTTTGGCTGCTTTTTCTTTTTCCAACTCGCTCACCAACCAATCGCGCTCATCGTCTGGAAGCCAGTCGGCCTGATGCGGGCGATCGGTCAAATAGAAGATTGTCACTACTCCAAAGATGATTGCGGGCGCGCCTTCAATGATAAACAGCCATCGCCATCCCGTAAGACCGTTCCAATTGACATCCAGTAAAAGCCCGGATAGGGGCGACCCGATAATGTTTGAAATAGGAACCGCGGCCATGAATAGAGCTACTGCTTTGGCTCGGTCCTCGTAGCGAAACCAATGGCTGAAATAGACGATTATTCCGGGAAAGAAGCCGGCCTCTGCCGCGCCCAAAAAAAACCGCGCGATGTAAAACTGGTTCCGGGTTTGAATAAACCCCATTAGGATTGCAACTATGCCCCAGGTAATCATGATTCTGGCGATCCAACCTCGCGCGCTCCATTTCTCCACCAGGATGCTGCCGGGTATCTCCAGCAGAAAATATCCGATGAAAAAGATGCCTGCGCCGAGACCGAGCACCTCATCACTGAACCTCAAATCATCCTTCATCGCCAGTGCGGCATAGCTCACATTGACTCGGTCCAGAAAGGCTATGATGTAAAGAACGAACAAATACGGCATTAGGCGAAGCATCACACGTCGCCTCGCTCGGTCCGCGGTCTGATTAGATGAACTTGATATCAGGACTTCCTGCAAATCAGTCCCCCGGTCGTTTGCCTGCCAGGTCTACAATTTGCGATTCTCTGATTTAATGCCAGGTCGATAGAGAATTGCGTAATTTTTAGTGGGAGATCTATATACCCGAATAAATAACTCATGCCTGGCAACTATATACAAAATTCCCTCAACAGATGTGTGCACCATGTGTCTCCACATACACTGCATAAAGAGACTGACTCGCGGTGATGAATAGACGATTTCTTTTAGGACCGCCGAAGCATAAGTTGCTGCAGATTTCAGGCAAGAGAATCTGTCCAATCCTCTGTCCATCCGCCGCAAAGATGTGAACCCCGTCATAACCGGCGCCCGCCCAGCCGGCGCCCGCCCAGATATTGCCGTCCACATCCGCTCGAATTCCGTCTAACCCACCTGTCATATCGCCATCGTTGGTCTTAAGCTTCATCGAGACAAACTCAACGCCCTTTACTAACCTGCGGCCATCAATCACATCCCAAACTTTTATGTTCCGCGGAGCCTCCGGATAGTGAGAAGCGCCGGTATCGACAACGTACAATTTCTTATAGTCCGGGGAGAAACACAGGCCATTCGGCTTGAAGATCTCATCGGTGACCATATCGAGCCTGGAGCTCTTTGAGTCTATTCGGTAGACCGCTTCCTTTATCTGCAGCTCACCTTTGTTTCCTTCGTAGGCTCCTAAGCTTCCGTAGCCGGGGTCGGTAAACCAAATGCCGCCATCCGGATGTACAACAATATCGTTTGGCGCGTTGAACGGTTTTCCCTGAAACTTCTCGGCGAGCACCGTTGTTGAACCGTTATGTTCATGCCGAACAACGCGACGAGTGGCGTGTTCGCAGGAGATCTGCCGCCCTTCCCAGTCAAACGTATTCCCGTTGCTGTTGTTGGAGGGGTTTCGAAATTCGCTTACATGACCGTCTTCCTCCAGCCATCTAAGTTGGACGTTGTTTGGAATATCGCTCCAAACCAGATAACGCCCGACAGAGTTCCATGCCGGACCCTCAGCCCACAACATTCCGGTATGCAGTCGTCGGATCGGGGTGTTGGCGATTCTGTATCGCGCAAATCGTTTGTCCAGCACAAGAATGTCCGGATCCGGATAACGCATTGGCGGGGCTTCGCGCCCGTAGTCTCGTTGTTGGGCGGACGCAGTCACCGCCGCGGTCGTGGCAATTCCCGCGATGAAAGCTCGTCTTCCAATCACCGCGGGCTTGTCATGGCTGGTTTCGTCGGATTTCATCGAACACTCCAGGCGCAGTTTACACTAATGAAACGCGTATCAGCCTATGGGGTTCTTGTGAAAGGCAAAGGCAGGAATACCCGCGCCAAAAATCAAAGCGGCACGGATTGTTCGGCCCAGATTTCGAACTCGCGATGATGATTCTCTTCGGCCCGGGTGATTGTATCCCCACTGGCGACGCGCTGTAGATGCTCAAACACTCTCGCACCAACCTCGTCGATTGTTTCGGTTCCGTCTATCACGCCGCCGGCCGACAGATCTATATCACGATTCATTCGCTCGAAGACCTGTGTGTTCGACGCGAGCTTTATCACCGGTGCAATCGCGTTACCGATTGTCGTGCCTCGTCCGGTGGTGAAGACGACAATATTGGCACCCGCACCCACCAGACCCGGCGTTGACTCCTGATCATAACCGGGACCTTGCATCATCCATAAACCGCGGCCCTTTGGAGGATCGGCATAATCTGTCACTCCTTCAACTCGCGTAGTCCCGGCTTTCGCGATCGCGCCAAGCGACTTGATGGTAATGTTTAGAAGGCCGCCTCGAATGTTCCCCGGGCTCGGATTGTCATCAAGCTTTACGCCCCGACGAGCGGCGAACTCCTTATACCAATCAACCGCGTCGTAGACCGCCCGCCCGGTCTCCACGTCTTTCGCGCGAGTGGCGATGATATGTTCGGCTCCGCAAAATTCGGGGACTTCGGTGATCAGAACGGTACCGCCCGACTTAACCAGTAAATCGGAGGCACGACCCAGACTCGGGTTGGCGGAGATTCCGGAGAACGCATCCGAGCCGCCGCATTTTACGCCCAACACTAATTCGCTTATCGGGACTACCCCGCGAGTTGCGCGATTGACTTCAGGCAGCATTTGTTCAACTTCTTTTAGACCACGCGCAATCGTTCCCTGAGTGCCGCCCGCGTCCTGGATTCCAAATCTCACAAAGGGTTTGTTTAATTGTCGGCCCTTGTTGTGCAAATACTGCTCGACGATCGATAAGTTGGTCTTCTCGCAACCGAGTTCGATCATTATCACCCCACCAACATTAGGGTGATCGGCGTAGTTTGCGAGAGTGCGCAACATTACCTCGATGTTAGACCCGTCTGAACATCCGCAGCCTTTGTTGTGAGGTATCGCCACGATTCCGTCCACGTTTGGAAAGTCTTCACGATTGAACAACGTGTACTCGGCAATACTGGAAATCTGTTGTGATTCCGTGCTCGCGCACATGCTGGTGGGAATGATCAGGATATAGTTCCGCGTGCCGACGCGGCCATCAGCTCGTCGAAATCCCCTGAAGGTGGCTCGCTCGCTTGCAGGCACGTAAGCCGGGGGAGGCGTATGCAGATCCTCCGGCAGATCCCGAATTACCGGCACCACATCCGACATGTTTCGGTGCGTAATTGGATCACCGTCGCCAATGCCCAATGAAGTACCGATCGGTTGGCCGTATTGAAGTACAAATTCGCCCTGAGGAATCGCGCGCGTCGCAAAGCGGTGGCCTGGCTCAATGCTCTCTGTCACTACGATGCTGCATCCATCGGTCAACTCGAGCCGTGTGCCGGCGATAACGGCTTTTTTTAATACCGCGACATTGTCTTTGGGACTAACAATGACTGCATAGTCGCTAACTAAAGCTCGGATGCTTTCGGCCTCTATCGACATAACGTTTTTGTTCCCCGGCCTTCTCGACAGGATTAGCTTAGGTATTTACAACTCGTTTGCGCAACACTTTGTTGAGCCTGTCATCTTTGCGGGTCAGACCAATTTCGGAAGTCTGGAGCTGGGTTGCTCGAGTTTCTTAAGGCGTGATTCGAGCTGCCCATCCTCCGCCTTCATTGAGACGTATCTTTAGCCTTGAGGTTTTGCTCACCTGTGTAGTCGACTTAACATAATCACTTCCATAGTTGTTTGAATTGATTCCATCCTGATACGACAGCATTTTGAACCGTCCCTCCGCAAGAAAAGACAGATCGATCTCGAATTCCCGCGCATTCCAATCAGTCATCGCCCCGATGTACCAATCGCGCCCATGGCGTCGAGCGATGATGACGTAATCACCGATTTTTGCCCGCAGGACTTTCGTCTCATCCCAAACGGTCGGAACCGGTCCAAGAAACTCCATCACCTCCGGCTCGCGCAAATAATGAGTAGGACTATCCGCAAGCATCTGAAGGGGGCTCTCATAGACAACGTACATCGCCAGTTGATGACAACGAGTTCCAAGGCTCATCGGCCGCTCGAACACGCCAGCAAAATTGCGCTCCTTGCCGGCATTCACCATCGATCCTGGTGTGTAATCCATCGGACCGAGAAACATCCTGGTGAAAGGTATCGTAACATTGTGCTCGGGATTCGCGTACTTGCTCCATTTTGTCTGCTCGAGTCCTCTGACGCCCTCGGTAGTGATCAGGTTTGGCCAGGTTCGTGTCATTGTCGCCGGCCTTATCGCACCATGGTAATCGACCAGCATCCTCCTTTTAGCAGCTTCGCGACAAACCTTGTGATAAAAATTAATTACCGGCTGATCGTCGCGCTGCATGAAGTCGACCTTTAACCCTTTGATTCCCCATTTCTCGAATCTGCTCATCGCCTCATCAAATTGGTCGTCGAGCGTCTTCCAGACCACCCACAATATGATGCCGACGTTCTTTTGCTTTCCGTAAGCAACGAGCTCCTCAATATTCATTTCAGGAACCACTTGCAAGAGATTGCCAAGCTTGTACCAGCCTTCATCGAGGATGATGTACTCGACACCATACTTTGACGCAAAATCGATGTAGTATTTGTATGTTTGCGTGTTAATCCCGGCTTTGAAATCGACGCCGTAGATGTTGTTTGCGTTGTACCAATCCCACGCTACTTTGCCGGGCTTAATCCAGGAACCATCCCTTACTTGAGAAGGCTTCGCGAGAAGATAGACAAGCTGGTTAGTGATCAAATCTCCATCTTGCTCCGCGATTCCGATTACTCGCCAGGGGAACGTCCTTGTTCCCTTTGTAGCTGCCAGATAATCGGCCGTCTCACTGATTTTCAGATCCCGATCTCTGTTCAGGTTTTCTTTCAACGGACAAGGCGGGAACACCGCGGAGAGACTGTTCTTGCCGTCACCACGCAACCACAAACCAGGGTAGTCCTCGACATCTGCATCGCAAATCGCAATCTTGACACCATCGCTTGATTCAATGACCGCCGGTACACTACCGATCGTCGAAGAAGTAAGTGCTTTTACTTCCAAATAAGTAAACTCTCTTTCGTTGTGAGAAAAAAAACTTTCTTCTTTCGGATAGTAGACATGATAGTCACCGGCGAAATTGAATGTAGCCTCTTCGCTGCGAACTTTGACTGCGGATTCGGGCATCGCGACCTCAAACCGATACGCGGCTCCCTCGTTGTAAGCCCGAAACACCACAGCATAGCCGTCTTCCATTTCCAAACGCAGTTCGTTGTAATTCTCTCGCAATCGCGCGAATTTCTGGCGTACTTGCGGCTCAATCTCCTGACTCACACTGCGCGGCGTCGAGGCTTTTATCCTCGGATCGATCCCCAGTTTTCGTTGGTCAATGGACATCGATAGCGTGCAGTCCCGCATTAGCATGCTGCCATTCACCAACAGGCTGTATCGAATCCGTTCCAACGCCTCTATCCTTAACTCGATTCGTCGATTGGGGGACAGCAGGGTATGCGTTGTTTCAGCTTTTACTGATGCTGCAAAGCAGATCGAAGCACAGACCAGGATCGCAGTTCTCTTGAGCAGAGAAGTCATAATTTGACTCCTACATAAATTCTGAAATCGGGCGAGCTAGGGCTGGCAGATCAGTAGCCGTGCCGAACGGGACGCATTCTGCTTAGGGTAAATGAGGTCTCGTGTCGGCCCATCGATTCGCCGCTCCAATAATCAGCGAGGACAAGGGCTTTTGCAATCGGATGACGCTCGTTTGCGGTTGATCTGTCCAATTGAAGACAGATATCGCTGCGACATCTCTTAACGAGATCCATCCTATTTTCATTTATTCGTTCCGCGCGGCCCGTTACACGCTTGCTGTGCCTTGATTGCCTCCTGTGGACCTGAAATACCGAGTTTCTGTACAGCAAAAGGCAGGGGATCGCAATCAAGCGCGGAAATCATACTTGATTTTGTTACCGAACAAGCACTATTTTACCGGTAACTTTTTTTTGCGACCGTCCCCAACCGCACCTTCAGTCCCGTGCGCAAATGCGGATGCGCGGCTGATCGTGCCGCTCCGGACCAAACGGACTTCGGATTGACACAATGGTTACTGTTTAGTGATTGAATGAGTCTTGCGTCTTGAATGGAACATCGAAACGTGCGACACGACACGGAGGTCTAATGACGGGCTTGCGGTACGCTGACAAGGTGGTGGTAGTGACCGGCGGCAGCAGTGGTATTGGAAAAGGCTGCGCACAGGAATTTGTAAGGGCAGGCTCCAAAGTTGTTTTTTGCTGCAACGATGAGAGCCAGGGGACTGCGGTGGCCACCGAGTTGCGCACGATCGCCAATCCGCCGGGAGATGCCTCATTTATCTTTTGTGATGTCAGAAACCGCCAGGATCTTGAGAATCTGATTGAGGGAACTGTTTCGAGCTATGGAAGGATCGATTGTCTGGTAAATAACGCCGGATGGCATCCACCTCACAAGCCAATCGACGATTTCTCGGTTGATGATTTCAGGAATCTGTTGGAGCTCAATCTCATCAGCGTATTTACCGCATGTAAACTTGCCCTTCCCTACCTGCGAGAGAGCAAAGGCAATATCATTAATATGGCTAGCCTGGTAGCGACGATCGGGCAAAGACACGCTACCACTTATGTCGCAACAAAGGGGGCTCTCACCGCCTTTACCAAAGCGCTCGCGATCGACGAAGCATCAAACGGGGTTCGAGTAAACTCAATCTCACCGGGAAACGTGTATACGCCGCTCTGGCAGGAAGCAATCGATGCCGCAAACGACCCAAAACAATATCGAGCTGACGGCGAGGCCGCGCAGTTGCTGAACCGGATGGGCACCATCGAAGAAGTCGGACGACTGTGTTTATTTATTGCCGCCGATGCTTCATTCACCACTGGGGTCGATCACATTTTGTCCGGCGGAGCGGAATTGGGCTACGGCCGAAAAAATGGTTCTTAAAAAATGAAGCCAGGATTATCCTCTTTCCAGACCAGCAGCAATACAACGCCACGACTGTCTCTCAGCGTGATGGAATCTGCGATTTGAAACAGACTAACAGTGGAGTGCAGCTTCTTTCGCCGATGTTGTTCGTGAGTTGGCACCGCATGAACTTCTGACGATCAGCTCGGGTGGCAGCATTATCTTACGCAACTTTCCAGGAATTGTTTTACCGGCCATAACCTGCAGCAGAAGTTGAGAAGCTTGCTGTCCCATCTCGGCCCGCGACCACGATACGGTGGTCAACGGAACTCGCAGCATATCTCCGTAATGAATATTTCCGGCGCCCACGACTGCAATATCTTTCCCTGCCACCAGTCCCGCTTCGATATCGCTTTCATCCCGCCGATCGCAGCAGGATCATTGACCGCAAATAGGGCTTGGGGGAAATTGCCTCGCGCAAGCCATTTGTTGACTGCCGAATATCCGTCTGATTCGAGCAATCCGCAGGGGATGACTAACGACTTGTCAAAACGCACGCGGCGGTTCGATAGCGCTAACTTGTACCCTTCGAGTCTGTCATTGCTTACCGAAGACGCATCGCCACTCAGGTGACCGATTCTGGTATAACCAAGAACAGAGCTGATGATTAAACCGCAGTATAACTGTTATCGGTAACAGCTCCAAAATACACAACTGGGATTAATAGAGGGAAAGAGGGGATCAGCCGAATTCTTTCTTTCTGAGGTCCTTCTTTGTAACCCAGACGCCGTTCTCCTTTTGCAGGAGTAAGAAATGTATGTCACCACAGCCCGGACCGCACCGGCTCCCGATGTAGACCAGAGCCTGGGTTCGTGAGGCATTAAAACCGATTCTCGACAGCATTACGAAGCCCCGGGCATCTGGATATTTTCTATAGTAGTTTATCCATTGCAGCTCGCCCCAGTTTCCGTGAAAAATGGCTTTTAGATCCAGGTCCGTTATCAGAGTTACTTTTAGCGGGAGCTTAAAAGAGTCCTTATTCAGAAGCCATTTTTGACTGTTTTTTGATTCATAATCATCAGCTGCAGAATCATCGACCGCCAAACCTTTCTTTTTGTCTTTCCATTTATCTCGCCACGGCTCATCGTCCTGAACAGCGAAGTCATACCGAAATGTTCGCTCTTCTACCACCACCTGCTTGCTGTTGGGTTGAATATAGAGCTCTTTGATTAACGAAGCATAGATTTGATACTCCTCGTCGGAGACGCCGTCACTCGCGGATTGAATGCGAGCTGAGGAAGCAATTATTGGAACGAATTGTAGGGTCAAACCGGTGAACAGCAACACTAATAAAGATGCGAGGGTGCTTCTAGTCATTAATCGCTCCGAATGCAGACTTGCCTTTCAAAAGAGCAGTGATAAGAATTCTAAGCGCTTGTTTTGCCTGTGTCGACAGAGCGAAGAGCTCACAAACCGCTTCTTGGGGATTGGCAAATCCATTAGCGCCTAGCTGGTGGCGCTGTTGGATTGACAACCCTCCGCCAGCGAGCATGTGAAAACGGGTATTGCGGCTTTTCGGCCAGTCTCTGAAGTCGGAGGTCTCCTGGCTCCGTTTATTCCGTCGTGCCTGATCGATAGGATCGTAAATCCAGGTATGTTTAATTTATTCCCGCGTCGACTCGCGCGTAAACCACGTTAAGCGTGATCCCTGACTTCAGTAACGCCCGATTCACGCGCACAGTTCGCACAACAAAAGAAGCTTGCTCCGGATTCGATTCCATGTCCAATGATCTTGCACTGGCAGTGAGCGCAAACTGGTGCCAGTCGATGAATCGCGCACTCGAAGCTGTCAAATGTGTGCCGCTCGCCTTTGGAGATTATTTCAAAAGCTAAATGGTAGTCGTTACCACATACCTCGCATTGTGCCATAATTCTCCTCCTTTCTCTGATGCCAACGATAGACTGAATCTCGCGCCCGCGCGCACTGTGCACCTGACGGTTGTCTTCTTTCGAGACGAGCGTCTTCTATGTACAGTTGAACGCTTACAACAATAGGCATGAAATTTGCGCTCCACGGGTGCTCAGGAACCGATGACGGATCGGCGAATTGAATGCGTACGTCTGACTGATGAAAGCCGTCCAAAGAGCGCAAATGTAAATGTCAGAAACAATCGAATTCTTCAAATCTGGGTTTAATGAGTGGAGCGAAGATAAGGCCTCTCGGCTAGCGGCAGCCCTTGCGTATTACGCTGCTATATCGCTTGCCCCACTGTTGATGATATTGCTGGGAATCGTTGGGTTAGTGTTTGGCAAAGAAGCTTCGGCTGGGCAAATTGCCATCCAGCTCCGAGATTTACTCGGAGAACAAAGTGCCCGGGTAATTCAGGACATCATCGCGAATTCAAACAAGCCTGCAAAGGGTATTGCATCAACAATTATTGGCACCATCATTCTTTTGCTGGGAGCGTCGGGCGTATTTGGAGCTCTTCAAGACGGCCTAAACACGATTTGGGAGGTAAAGCTTAAGCCAGGCCGCGGGATACTAGGCATCATAAAGGATCGGTTTCTTTCCCTGGCAATGGTCCTCGGAGTTGGGTTTCTGTTGTTAGTATCGTTGGTTGTCAGCGCTGCAACTGCCGCGCTCGGAAAGTACGTTGGGGGGCTGCTGCCGCTGCCCTCAATAATGCTTGAAGTTCTCAACTTTGTGGTCTCCTTCGCCGTCGTGACGCTGCTGTTTGCGTTGATATACAAGGTCCTACCCGATGTTGAAATTTCCTGGAATGACGTATGGATCGGCGCGTTAATAACTGCCCTTTTATTTACAATCGGCAAAGTTGGCATCGGCTTTTATTTGGGCCGAGGAACTGTCGGGTCAGTATATGGCGCTGCGGGATCGCTGATCGTGTTCCTGATCTGGATCTACTACTCGGCACAGATACTCTTTTTTGGCGCTGAATTGACACAGGTCTACACTAATAAATACGGCTCGAGGATGAAGCCGGCGAAGGACGCTGAGCCAATCAACGCAATCGACCGCGCGGAACAGGGATTAAAGGCAAGCTGATTGTCGCCAACCTCCATTCGGCGTGACGAGGACCTCCACAAAGAATTTGGACGCTTCGGCAAGGCATATCTTCTTGCCAAAGCGCCCAAAGATGATGCGAGATTTCCGCTACTTTTTGCCGCCAAGCTTTGATTGAATATCTTTAGCCATCTGTAAGTGCTCGCGGACCGTTGGCAGCGTCCTCGAGGCCCAAGCCTTCAAATCGGCATTTGTTCCGGTGTTCGCATAGCTCTCGAAGTCAGTTGCGACCTTTGTATGACCATCGACCATTTCGTTCATGTATGCGCGGTCAAAGTCGACTCCTTTTAGCTTCGAAAGCTGATCTTTCTTCTTTTCAAACGCCGGGTCTTCGGTGGCCGGTACGGTTATTCCCAGCTTGTTGGTTGTCTGCATCAGTTCATCGCCGGCTTTCGAATGATCCTGAATCATACGATTTGCGAATGCTTTGACATCGCTGCTAGACGCCTGTTTCGCCGCTAACTGGCCGAGTTCAACTTCCTGTTTTCCACCCTGCGAAGCTTTAACGGCAAACATTCGGTCCGATTCGGCAACCTGCATCGTGTTACCGGCAGCCGATCGGTTTGCATTCACGTTGCTATTCTGGTCGTACGATGCGCTGCCTGTTTGACAGGCAAGAGTTAGCGCACCAATACAGATCAGACTCACGAGAGCAACAAAATATCTTGCCCTAACCATTACTCACCCTCCTGCTCAACATATCTATAGCTAAACCACGGATAACTGGTTAGCAATAATGAGTCCAGTGAATCGCCTGTTGCTTTGGCTTATTGTGGAATCGTCTTGAATTGTGACATTCAGAGGAGGGTTTTTTTTACTCTGCACCGCAGGAGGTCGGTGGGTGGGAAAGAGCGTCCAGTGATTGGTTGATTATGCCTTGTATTTTCTTCCGGCCGCCGGAACTTCGTGCGAGTTCAGGAAGTCAGTCAGATGCTTATGGAGATAGACCACTCTTGCGCCGTACTTGCAGTAACTAAGTTTACCGCTCTGGCGATAACGCCGTGCTGTCTTGGATGAAATTCGCAGGAGTTTACAAAGCTGCTCTTCGTCCATCACCACAAGCTCGCATTGGACCTGTTCCTGGCAATTTGGACAGATGTGATAGTAGTGACCGGCTTCCGAACCTTGAGAAGGAGTTTGCGCTGGCGTAAAAGAGTCGTTCAAATGAGTTTCCGAAGCTGAGTTCATCAAGTTGATCTCATTTCAATAAGGCTTTGAGGTTCGGGGGCTCGTGCGCTCCATATCTTCCGGAGAAGCTTTACTGCTCGAAGCTGGGCGTGGACAAATAATATCGAACGTTGTAACGCAACGCATTGGATTAAAGTCACCATTTCTATGGGACTAAACTCCTAGTGTCTATAAAAGACCTTATGTTAACGGCGTGGAATCGAGGTGACATATGAGGGATCAAGATACAAGGGTGCCAGAACACAATCGCGCCAGCGAATTCCTGGCCAACGAGCGCACCTTTCTTGCCTGGGTCAGGACAAGTGTGACGATTCTGAGTTTTGGTTTCGTTCTCGCAAAGTTCAGCTTATGGTTGCGTGAACTTGTAGGTCGCGGGGATTTACAAAATCGTTCCAGCGCTTCCGGCACCTGGATGGGTTTGGCCTTGATCGTACTTGGAGGTCTTTTGTCAATGCTGGCGGCATGGCGCTATCACGTGGTTAACCGCAACATCGAACGGGACGTGGTCAAGCCTGATCGGGCGCTGGTAGCTCTAGTCACAATCGTAGTCATTCTGATGGCTGCCGCGATGATTGCCTTCGTGTTTGTAACCATCAATGAACTTTAAAGAATCAGTCCACGCCGTGGCGGTGGCGCAACGACTCCGTAGACCGAAGATGTAAAGCTATCGCCTCATTGGTTGTTGTGCGATCTGTTGCGGTTTTGTTGGATGATTTGGTGGCCGCTAGTCAGTGAAGTCTCACAAACAGCGTTTTCTATGATCTGGAGTGTCGGAAACGCGCGGGTCAGGCGGTGGGTCCTTTCGGGTTCGGGCGGTTGCGTAACAAACCTACAACTGGCCGGAAGTTGAGACGCATAGTATCGATAAGCTGCTATAATTCGTCTATTCTCAATCCTCTATCGAGTTTGTGATATGACCGATGTTCCGCAAGCACAAGTCACGCAGCTACTGCTTGATTGGAGCGACGGCGATCAGGAGGCGCTGAATCGGTTGATCCCGCTTGTTTATCAGGAACTTAAACGCCTGGCCCGTTACCATATGCGTCGTGAGCGCGCCGGACACACATTGCAAACGTCGGCTCTGGTCAACGAGGCATACCTCCAGCTGATTGATTACAAGCGAATGAAGTGGAAGGACCGCGCCCATTTTATGGCCATCGCTGCACAGGCCATGCGCCGCGTTTTGGTGGACCACGCACGAAGCCGCCAATCATTGAAGCGAGGAGGCCCAGAAGCGCGTAAGGTGTCCCTCGACGAGGGAGCGACTCTGGCCGACGAACGAGCCGCGGAGACGCTAGCACTGGACGAGGCGCTTACCAGCCTCGCAAGACTGGACCCTCGCAAAAGCAGGATCGTAGAACTCAGATATTTTGGCGGGCTTGAAATCGAAGAAACTGCACAGGTGATCGGTATATCCCCAGCTACCGTAAAGCGAGAATGGAGCTCGGCGAGATTATGGCTCCATAGAGAGATTAACAGGTAACGTTCAATCAAGGCGTTATTAGGAATCTCATAGAAACCCTGGCTGATTAATGACACCCGAACGTTGGCAACAGATAGATCGGTTGCTTCAGTCGGCCCTCGAGCGTCCTCCGGCTGAACGAACCTCCTTCTTAAATCAAGCTTGCGGAGGCGATGCGGCCTTGAAGAAAGAGATTGAGTCGCTGCTCGCATCCGCAGACGACGCTGATGGTTTTTTGAAATCTCCTGCATACGAAGAAGCATCTCCTCTGTTTGTCGATAACAAAGCGGATCCAATCCACGGACGTCATATCGGTCCATACGAAATTATTTCGAGGCTTGGCGAAGGCGGAATGGGCGAGGTCTATCTTGCAAAAGACACTCGATTAGGTCGCAACGTCGCTCTAAAACTGCTGCCACAATTGTTCGCCAACGATAAAGATCGCGTCGCCCGATTCCAACTCGAAGCTCGTGCCGCTTCCGCGCTCAATCACCCCAATGTGGCGACGGTATATGAAATCGGTGAAGACCAGCAGAATATTTACATCGCAATGGAATACGTCGAAGGCCGCACGCTCGCGGACGAGATCGGCGGCCGACCCCTGGGATCGGCGCAAACAATAGACACAGCTGCGCAGATCGCAGACGCCCTCGATGCCGCGCATGCCAAGGGGATCATTCATCGTGACATCAAGTCCAACAACATAATGATCAGTAATAGGGGCCATGTAAAAGTCCTAGACTTCGGGTTGGCAAAAATCAGAGCGGAATCTGATCTTCGGTCGGACGAGGCAATTTCGGTACTGTCGACCGCGTCCGGAATCTTGATGGGCACCGTAAAATATATGAGCCCTGAGCAGGCATTGGGCCGGGCACTCGATCACCGAACGGATATCTTTTCTCTCGGCGTAGTCATGTACGAGATGACGACGGGACGCCTGCCATTTTGCGCTGATTCAGCAATGCAGACGATCGAGCTAATTACGCATGCGCAGCCCGAGGCGATCGCCCGCTTTAATTACGACTTGCCGCTCGAGCTCGAACGAATAGTAAAGAAGTGCCTCGAGAAAGATCGGGACCGCCGGTATCAGAGCGCAAAAGAACTGCACATCGATCTGATGAATCTCAAGCGAGACAGCGATTCCGGCGCGGTCATCACTGCCGCGGCACTTCCTCGCAAGCCGAGCAGACCCATCCGTCAGATTCTTATCGTGCTGGCATTGTTATTAGCTATTGGCGCAGCGTTGTACCTGTTTGTCGCCAGAAACAGACAACCGGAAAATGTCCCGACGATCGAGGACTCAATCGCGGTGCTTCCGTTCAAACCGCTTTCCACCGAATACAGAGACGAATCTCTGGAGATGGGAATAGCCGACAGCCTGATTACCAGATTGAGCGCGATAAACGAACTGAGGATCCGGCCGCTTAGCGCCGTACGCAAGTATTCAGATCCGGAACAGGATCCGCTCAACGCCGGACGCGAACAACAAACGGCTACGGTAGTCGATGGAAGCATCCAGCGAGCAGGCGACCGTCTGAGGGTAACAGTGCGACTGATAAGAATCGCAGACGGGCGTCAGCTCTGGGCGGCCCAGTTTGATGAAAAATTTACTGACATCCTTGCGGTAGAGGATTCGATTTCGGGACAGGTCGCGTCGGCGTTGGCGTTAAAGCTGACTGGCGGTGAAAAACAGCAATTGACGAAACATTTCACCGAAGATGCGGAGGCCTACAACCTGTATCTGAAGGGTCGTTACTTTTGGAATAAAAGAACCGCGGAAGCGGTAAACAAGAGCATCGATTATTTCAGCGAAGCGATTAAGCGAGATCCGCGTTATGCCCTCGCGTACGTTGGCTTGGCGGACGCCTATCTGGTCCTGCCGAATTTCAGTGTGGCTCAACCAAAAGAGATGCTGCCAAAAGCAAGGGAAGCAGCTCAAACTGCACTCAGGATCGACAACAAACTGCCTGAAGCGCACGCCACGCTTGCCGGAATCAGTGCTGATTTCGATTGGAACTGGACCGAAGCTGAGAACCAGTTCAAGCAGGCGATACAGATGAATTCGAATTACGCGACGGCGCATCAATGGTATGGTGAATACCTAGATCGAGCTGGGAGGAGTGATGATGCAATCCGTGAGCTGACTCGAGCTAAGGAACTCGATCCACTCTCGCTCATTATCAACACAAGTTTGGGGCAAGCCTACTACCACTCCCGACGATATGATCGAGCCATAGATCAATTGCAAAAGACTCTCGATTTGGACCCCAGTTTTGTCAGCGCACGGTTGCACCTTGGGCTGGTGTTTATGCAGATGAAAATGTATCAGCAGTCGATCTCAGAGCTGCAAAAAGCGAGGAGCGCATCTGGCGACGCCCCGAATATAGTCGCGTTGCTTGGGGTGGCGTATTGGCAATCAGGAAACAAGAGCGTGGGACAATCGTTGGTCGGTAATCTGATAAGGCAACAAGCCGAGGCCCGCGATATGGCGATAATTTATACCGGCATCGGCGATAGGGATCAGGCACTGAGTTGGCTTGAAAAAGCTTACGAAGACCACTCCTGGCTGGTGCTTCTCATCAAAGCAGATCCGTATTTCGATCCGCTTCGATCAGACGCAAGGTTTCGAAATTTAGAGACGAAAATAGGTCTATAAGACCGCTGTCACGTAATCGAAACTGACCGACAAAGGAAATTCAAGATTCAACCAGCTTCAAGTTAACTTCACCGTCGTACGATCTGTTTCTTGAGCTCCTCTCCGCATACCACTGCTTTCACTAAAAGTACTTCACTGACATCGCGCACCGCTGGCCGCCCAGGCACTCCCGCTCTGCTTCCTGCAGTCAATTTCAGCCCCTATTCTCAGAAGCCGGAATGAACTCGCCGAGTCTCACACGAACTTGCTGTTCCTTGCCGTCGCGAATGATAGTTAACGTCACTTCGGTTCCCGGTGGTGTCCCAGCCACCTGGTTTCTCAAAGTGTTCCCATCGTTCACCGGCGTTCCGTTGAAGCCGGTAATTACGTCATTTTCGTGGATACCAGCGCGATCAGCGGGCCCGTCTTTTTCAACTCCAGCAACAACGACGCCGCGAACATCAGGAAGTCCCAGTCTTCTAGCCGTCTCATCAGTGATCTCCTGTATCCCAACGCCCAGCCTGCCGCGCTGTACACTGCCGCTGCGGATCAACTGCTCCATTATGCCGTGAGCCATGTTGGACGGAATTGCGAACCCGATCCCGATATTTCCACCGCCCTGCGAAAGGATTTGCGAGTTTATTCCCACCAGGACCGCATTAGTGTTAATAAGCGCTCCGCCTGAGTTGCCCTGGTTGATTGGTGCGTCGGTTTGGAGAAAGTCTTCGAAGCTGCCATCGCTGACTCCGGTTCGGCGACCCTTCGCGCTGATAATCCCCGCGGTGACTGTTTGCGGCAGCCCAAGGGGGCTGCCAATCGCCAGTGCGATATCGCCGACGCGCACCTTGTCCGAATCGCCAAAAGTTAAGAACGGCAATTCGTGCGCGTCAATCTTCAACACTGCCACATCACTTGCCGGATCAGTTCCGACGACCCGTGAGCTGTACTGCTTGTTGTTGCTCAAAACTACTTTTATATCCTCGGCGCCATCGATCACGTGATGATTAGTTACGATGTAGCCCTCGCCGCTGACGATCACCCCAGAACCCAGACCATATTCCCGCTGGTCGGCCGGAGGTCTCGACTGGGGCGTCCCAAAGAAGTAGCGAAAAAACGGGTCGTTGTAGAAGGGATATTGTTGGGGGGCCCTCACGCGCCGTTCCGACCGGACGGTGACAACGGCGGGAAGAGCCTTCGCGGCAACATCGGCATAGGAGGCCGGCGGGTTCGGCGATTCCACAATTGGAATGGTCGGAACAGGGCTTTCCTTCCCTCTACACGCTCCAAAAGAAACGACAATCACTAGACCCAGCAAGAAAGTAATGCATGTCGCCAAGGGTCTAATTCGAAGGGATCCATTGTTGGTTTTCATCACGTCCTCTTCCAAAGTTGCTGCAAAACATTTAGCTTCAGCCGGCGTGTCCTCACCGTTGGCTCGAGTCTGAATCGAACAGCTCAGATCTCGATAGGGCAACAATGATGCCAAATACGCTGGATACCAGATTCTGAAGAAGATCCGCGCTTATCAAGGATTTACAGCGAATCGTTTACTACTTATGTGGCTGATTTGCGCGTTTGGCGATACAAGACTGACTCTTGTTGCGTTTGGAGAGGAGTCGAATGAATTACGAAGGTGGGTTAGTACTGAGATGGGATCAGGAGCGTTGGGGTGAAGGGTGACCTTCGAGGAAGTTGAGCACTGCAAGAAAAAGAGAAGCGGAGCAATCGGGGACCACTCGAGCTTGCGCCTTCCGTAGTGTCAGGAGGGCGGTGAGTTTTCGGCGCGAGGTCTATAAAATATTCGCGCCTGCAATCATTGTCCGTTATGCCTCCACCGCACCGTCAGGCATCAAAGCGATTAGCGGCTCTGCCAATAGATCGCTCGTGGAAATCCCCAGCCCCCCGGTTGCACTCTCGACCGCGCGTTCAAGCGAACCCGCGAGCGCACTATTGAAACCGGCGATCAGCAGGTTGATATCGACCAAGAGCGCCGAATCGCTGCATTTCCGATACAACCAAAAACTCCCAAGGCTCTGACCGCTCTTCTTTGCGACCTCCAACGACAACGACCACATCGTCTCCTCATCGGGGTGAGGTCCGTTGCCGTTTGGCTTTTGCCATCTTATCTCAGGCGAGTTTGGACGTTTTAACGAAAGCCGCGCAATAGGCCCAGGAGCGAGTCTTAACTCAAAACCGTCAAAGTCGTTTCCTTCGAACGCCGCGACCAGCACCTGTCTGATTTCGTCGATATCGCCGGTCTTTGACAGTGCTTCGGTAGCCCTCCGGATTGCGACATTGTTGACGATGATCTTTTTCTGTTCCATCGTTCGTACGGCCACCCGGCCAAGCTCGAAGAATTCGTGATATCCCAGGTGCTGCACACCTAACCAGATGCCGGCGAAGATCACAAATAGCACGATTCCAAGAATCGGACCCGACGGATAGAGCAGAAACAGGCTCAGCAAGCCGCACACCGCCGACACCACGTAAAGCGTGATCACGACTTGTTGCTGCGACAAACCGCGTTCGAGCAGTTTGTGATGGATGTGCCCCCGATCCGCGGCGAACAGCGGCTGTCCGCTAAGAAATCGCCTTACCACTGAAAGAACTGTCTCCAATACCGGCAAACCAAAGGACACCACCGGGATGGCGACCGCAACGAGGGTCGGAGTCTTCTGCGTACCAGCGAGCGCCAGAGCACTAAGCATGAATCCTATGAAAAGGCTGCCGCAGTCCCCAAGAAAAATCGTCGCCGGGTTGAAGTTGAAACGAAGGAAACCGAGGATTGCGCCGGCGAGAGCCAGGGTAAGCGATGAAACCAGAAAGTTCCCGCTCACCAGAGAAATCACGAAAACTGTCACCGTCGAAAACAACGAAGATCCTGCCGCCAGACCGTCCACTCCGTCGAGCAGGTTGAAGGCATTTGTGATCCAGATCACCCACAGAATGGTCAAAGGCAAAGCCAGCCAGCCAGGTTGCTGGCCGCCAAAGAGGAGCGGCAGTTGAAATACCCCGAACCCTCCGAAGAATAACAGCGTCGCGGCGACCGCTTGAACAGCGAACTTGACTTCAGCCTTCAACGGTCTGAAGTCGTCGAACAATCCTAACAGGAACACCATCGTGGCCGGCCCAAGTATATAAAGGACTGTTCGCCTCGACAGTGCAGCATCGACGCCGGGGAGACTCGGAATCGCGACCAGCACCGTCGTCACTAATGCAAAGGCGGTGAAGATCGCAATACCCCCGAGTCGAGGGATCAAATCCTTATGTATGTGCCGTGAAGAGGATGGAGCATACACCCAGCCCCGTCTATTCGCGATGTTGCGAATCGCTCGGGTCAATAAGAAAGAGGCAAGGACAGCAACAACGAATATGCCGAGATAGGCTACTGTCATGTCGCACCTTGGTTTGGGGGCGGGATACGCACCGGGCTGGAGCGAGCGGCCGGCTTAGGACGCGGTATCCTCTATTGTCGTGGTATCTCGCTGCTGGGGGGCACTTATGGGGGGTGCTCCTAGACTATAACATTTCGCTAAACTTTCCAAGTAATAGTTTACGGCCCGGTCACGATTGAAGCGGTTTTCGAACAAGTGCCGTGCGGCTGCTCCGAGCCTCTCGACCTCTTCTCGCGAGTCGCGCCAGGCGGCGATAACTCCGGCTAGCGTCTGGGAATCGCCCGAACGTATTACCGCTCCGCACCTGTAATTATTGATAATATTGGCTATATCGCTTCGAGTGTCTCCTACAAAAAGGAGCGGGCGGCCGGCAGCCATTATCGCGTACGCTTTGCTGGGAACGCACAGACCAGCTAAACCGCCGGCAACCGTCACCAGAAGCGCATGCCCCGCTGCGAGGCTATAACGCAGTTTTTCCTTCGGCTGATACGGCAACAGCTTTATGTTGTCCAGGTTATTTGCGCGGACAAATTCGGTAATCTCGGTCTCCCTCGCGCCACCGCCTACAAAAAGAAAAAGTATTTCTGAACGGTCGCGTAACAACCGCGCCGCTTCCAACGCCGTCGAGAATTCATTGACCCTTCCAAAGTTACCTGAGAAAAGAATGACAAATCGGTCACCCAGTTCGTTTTCGGTCACAAATGGATTTTCCTGCCCGTCGAGAGGCCGAATCTCGTCACCGTCAGCCCAATTGTGTATCACATCGATCTTCGACATATGCTGCGTGCCGATTCTGCCGATGATTCGCTCGCGCATACAGTCGCTAAGCACGATTACGCGATCAGCCCGTTTGAGCACCTGACTACTAATCCACCCGAGAAGTTTTGTTAGCGGACTGGCCGGTGACAACGCGCCCAGAGCGATCGCGATATCAGGATAAACATCCTGAACCAGCATGATCACCCGAAGACTTTTGAGTCTGCCTATCAGCAGCGCTACCACGCCGATCAAAGGGGGAGTAGTCAGCGCCATGATTGCATCATGAGAACGCAACCCAAGCAGCGTCCAGGTCGCGCCGAGGTAAAACGAGAGGTAATCAATAATCCGTCCGGCAGTTGTAGTTTTGCCAAAACTCGTAGCCCAGGCGCGAGCGATGCGCACACCGCGGTATTCGGCCCGGCGGGGCAGCATTTCTCCGCCGTTGTAGCGGCCCCGCCCGGCAAGAGCGGTGACGCTGACCCCGCGGGACACGAGGCTTTCAGCCAGTTCGGTCATCAACTGGCTGGTGGCCGAGTGATCGGGATAGAAGTATTGGTTGAGTATGATTAGTCGCACAGTAAAAAGTACCGCGGCCTGTCTAGCCTGCGGTTTTGAATCCCGCCAACGCAGTTGGTGGATGTTTTATACCCTGCCTACAAAAGACGCCCGCTCGCCTCCGTTGCATAATTCCGCCAACGCCAGTTGGTGGTATCGCCCTCCCTCGGGAGGAGCAATGTTTATAGCCACGGGGCGCCGTCGATGGTCCGCCCTCCGTCAGGAGGGCAATGTTAAGAAATGACGTTTCACGGTTGACATTACCCTCCTGACGGAGGGTGGTCATCATTCGCCTGGCCTCTATAAACATCTCCCTCCTGACGGAGGGAAAATTCCACCAACGGCCAGTTGGTGGATGTTTCATACCCTGCCTACAAAAAAGACGCCCGCTCGCCTCCGTTGCATCACTATGCTGATTGCCTTCGATACCACTCGATCGTTTTGCGCAATCCTTCCACAAAATCTGTTCGCGCCCTGAATCCAAGCTCCTCATACGCCCGGTTCACATCCAACGCCCTGCGCGGCTGTCCATCGGGCTTCGATTTATCCCACACAACCTCACCGAGAAAGCCAGTCTCCTCCGCAATCAAACTTACAAGATCGCGTATGGAGATCTCGTGGCCTGATCCGAGATTTATCGGCTCGCGCCCGCTGTATTTTTCCGCGGCGAGCACTATCCCTTCAGCGGCATCATCAACGTACAGGAACTCTCGCGTCGCTCTGCCGGTGCCCCAAACTTCAATCCTCTCGTCGCCGCGTGTGACTGCATCCACGCACTTCTTGATCAACGCCGGAATAACGTGGGACGACGCCGGATCAAAATTGTCACCCGGCCCGTAAAGATTCACCGGCAGCAAATAGATTGCATTTAGCCCGTATTGGTCGCGGTAGCCCTGGGCTTGAACCAGCAACGCCTTCTTTGCGATGCCATACGGCGCATTGGTTTCTTCAGGATATCCGTTCCATAAATCCTCTTCGCTGAAAGGCACTCGCGCGAATTTCGGATATGCGCACACTGTGCCGAGCTGGACAAATTTTTCTACTGAGTGCTGTCTCGCCCCTTCGATGAGTTGAACACCCATCATTATGTTCTCATAGAAAAATCGGCCCGGGTTTTCGCGATTCGCACCGATCCCGCCGACGACCGCCGCAAGATGAATTACAATTTGCGGATTGACATCACGGTACAATCGCTCTACATCTTTGCAACGAACCAGGTCGTATTCTTGCCGCCGAACGACAAACAGCGAGTCGCAGCCGTAGTCGCGTAGCTTATATACGACTCGCTGGCCAAGGAACCCTCCACCCCCTGTGACACAGATGCGTTTGCTGGTGAGAAATCCACCCATCTATGATGCACCCCACCGTGTCGGAACCAATTGACGCCCCACCACCGCCGCGCTTTCAGCCTCTTGAGTTGCCAACTCGAGATCATTATCGATCATCATTCTGACCATCTCAGCGAATGTAATAGTTGGTTCCCAGCCCAGCACCCGTCGAGCCTTGCTGAAATCGCCAATCAGCAGGTCGACTTCCGCTGGCCGATAGTATCTTGGATCAATTTCGACGTAGTCGCTCCAATCGAGATCCAGATAGCCAAAGGCGTGATCGAGAAAATCTCGCACTGAATGACATTCCCCGGTGGCGATCACGTAGTCCCCCGGCTCATCGGCCTGGATCATCAGCCACATCGCGCGAACGTAATCCATCGCGTGTCCCCAGTCGCGACGCGCATCCAGATTCCCGAGATAGAGTTTCTCCTGAAGCCCAAGCTTGATCCTGGTCGCCGCCCTCGTGATCTTTCGTGAGACAAATGTTTCGCCGCGGCGAGGCGATTCGTGGTTGAACAGAATCCCGTTGCACGCAAAAAGATCGTACGATTCGCGATAGTTTTGAGTGATGTAGTAGCCGTAAGCCTTTGCGCAACCATAAGGAGAGCGTGGATAAAAAGGGGTCTTCTCGTTTTGAGGAACTTCGAGGACTTTGCCGAAGATTTCCGAAGACGATGCCTGATAGAACCGAGGTCGTATGCCTGTTTCGCGTATGGCTTCGAGGATTCTGACTACACCGACCCCGGTGACTTCGGCGGTGTACTCAGGCACATCGAAGCTTACGCGCACGTGGGACTGAGCTCCGAGGTTGTAGATTTCATCGGGTTGTACACGCCGCAGGATTGTGTTGAGAGAGCTCGAATCATTGAGGTCGCCAAAGAGGAGGCGTAGCCGCGTTTCAGACTCGTGCGGATCCTGATAGAGATGATCTATGCGATCGGTATTGAAAGAGGAAGAGCGACGAATGATGCCGTAGACCTCGTAGCCCTGACCCAAAAGCAGCTCAGTGAGGTAGGAGCCATCTTGTCCGGTGATTCCGGTGATTAGCGCGCGTTTTGTCATGGATTAGCCTCTCGCAGTGGGGCTTTGATGTAGTGATCGAAAATCTGAGGTCCGAATCCTTGGGGGCTGAACGGATACGTACTTTTCGGGTAGACGGCGATTTTCCTGCCTGCAGTACTTACGCAGAATCTTACGGTTGGTGAATCTTCGGATGTGTGCTAATTGAATTGTCTATCTGTTTGGCGATCTCAATCCGTTCCGGATACACCACTGAATTCTGTGATTCAATCGTATCTTCGGTTGCAAAACTCTCTTCAAATAGGTAAAGCGATAGGAATAATTCTGATAACAATCGTTGGAATGCATAATACAAGCCGGCACGCCCGTCCAGAATCGCTCCCTTAACAAAGAGGCAATACAGAAAGATTGCGAACGGTGCGATCACTCTGAGCCGCCTGATCCGATCGGCCCATCCAAGCTCCCGCACCGGCGATTCGAGGAGCTTCCTTCTCTCGAGCTGCATGTACTTATCCTGAGAGCGGAGCCAGTGACTCAACGATTTGCGATCGTCGTGGAGCATCACCGACTTCAAGTTGATCACCGTTCCTTCGATAACAACGCGGTGAGCATGTCCGTCCTGGCGGTAGCGAGCGTCCTGGTGACGATACAATACGGTAACCGGGGGATACGCAGACCCTCTGAGCCGGCGCCCGTTCACGCAGTAAACAAAATTTGCGGTATACCCTTTGATCTCCGGCGAGGGCTTAAGAGTCTTCAATTCCTCTATAAACTCAGGGGTAAGAAGATAGTCCGCATCAAGAGCCAGCACCCATTCCGATTTGATCCCTGCCTGCCGCAAAGCGAAGTTCCACTGGTTCGCCAGACTATCGAACTCTCTCTGAATAAGGCGGGCGTTGGGTGTTCTCTCGACAATGACTCCGGTCTCATCGTCGCTAAAGCTGTCGACCACTACGATATCGTGCGCCCACTCCAGCGGCTCGAGCGTACGACCAATATTCGGAGCCTCGTTATATGTGAGAATAATCGGTGTGATCTGCTCTAGCATATTCGATGGTCGGGTGTTGAAGGATCCTGACCTGGGCGGTCACTACCGAGGCGATCTCGCGCGCCATCACATCGTGACCGGTTTCGCTCCAGACGTTTGTGTCAGGTTGATAGACGCTTCCGTCTCGCTCGGCCATTATCTCTGTGGCGTTTATTACCGGCACATTAAAGCGGCGGCCTAAGTCGAGGGTCATGTCGTTAACCGCGTAATATTTGTCCTGGGGAGGCAGCCAGGCGTCCTTTGCGTCATTGTTGAAACCGCCGGGGCCAAGCAACACCACGCGACAGGTGCTCGTTGCGCGGCAATAGATAAGTGCCTGTTCGACCTGCTGCCGATATTGCTCGATCTCGAGTGGGCCGTAAACGCTTCTCGGGAGCAGGCTTGGAGTTTTCTTGTACACCGTCCAGAACTTCGAATCGCTTCTGACTCGTGCTCGTACCTTCATAAGAAACGACCGCGCGGTGTAGAGGACTTCTGGAGCGATCATATCGACAAGGTTGACGGGGCGTGAGGCGGACGCGAAGATGCCCGGCAGGCTGATGATCATGATGTCCGGGTTGTAGAGCGACAAGCTTGCTCGCACGAGTGGCTTTAGGCCCAACGGGTGTGCGAGTTGTTTGAGGCCGATATCAAAGTTCAGACCGGGGAATTCCGCTCTCAAGTGCTGGGCAACGAGATTCGGGTAAGCGGAGGGAAGCTCGACGCCCGCCCCGCCAAGCGCAATACACTGCCCAAGAAATTGAATGCGCACGGTACGGTTATCCTCCTTCATTCTTTTCGCATCTACCACTTACCTTGCCTCTCACGCCGTACTGTCTCTTCGTCTATCATCATCCGCACGACATCACGCATCCGGTGCCGGGCTTCCCATCCGAGTTCCGCTTTCGCGCGAGCGGGGTTCGCTCTGCCGACGCTGATCTCCGTGGGTCGAAGCAGCGTCTTGTCAATAACCACGTGCTCTTTCCATTCGAGTCCCAGCGTAGCGAACGCGGCGTCAACAAATTCTTCGAGGCTGTGAGATTCACCGGTCGCAATCACATAATCCGACGGCTTCGGTTGTTGTAACATCAGCCACATAGCCTGTACGTACTCCGGAGCCCACCCCCAATCTCTCTGAATGGTTGTGTCACCCAACAGTAGTTTTTCGCTGCTTCCGGCGGAAATGCGACACGCTGCGGCCACGATTTTCCTGGTGACGAATCGTTCCGGTCTCAAGGGAGATTCGTGATTAAACAGCATTCCGGAGCACGCATAAATTCCATATGCTTCGCGATAGTTTGCCACTTCCCAGAAGGCGGCTGACTTCGCTACCGCGTAAGGGCTGCGGGGTCGAAACGGAGTTGATTCGTCGGCGGGTTGCTGGGTATCCCCGAAACACTCGCTCGAACCGGCGTTGTAGAGTCTGATCGGTCGTCCGGTGAACCGGATCGCTTCAAGCAGATTCAATGTCCCCTGAGCAATGCTCTCGAGGGTTTCTACGGGTTGTTGGAACGACAGACCCACTGAACTCTGTCCGGCGAGGTTGTAGACCTCGTCGGGTTGGATCTTCATCAGTACCTGGAGGACGCTTCGGAAATCGATGGGTGACACCGATTCGAGCGCGATTCGATCGCGTATTCCCAAACGTGCGAGGTTGTCAAAGGGTGCAGCCTGTGCATCGCGTGACGCGCCGAAGACCTGATAATTCTTTTCAAGAAGCAGTTGAGCGAGGTAAGCTCCGTCCTGACCGGATATTCCGCAGATCAGGGCCTTCTTTGTATCAGACATTCAGCTCCTCGTAGTAACGAATTCATTCGTTATCTTCTTCCTTCCTCGCGCTTCGCCTTACCACTCTCTCATAAAGTTTCACCAACGAATTGGACATTGCTTCAACCGAGAACTTCTCGTTAACCAGTCTTCTCGCATTCGCCGACATCCGCTCCCTCAACTGAGGGTTCTCCAGCAGCTCGCGCATCGCAGTACCAACCGCGGCCGTGTCACAAGGCACCACGATTCCCGCATCATACTCGCGAGCCTCTGCGGCTATTGCGACTTGGTCCGAAACAATAGACGGTAGGCCGGCGGCCATCGCCTCAACCAGCGCGATTCCAAAATTTTCTGAATAAGAGGGGAGAATAAAAATCGAAGCAGCGGCCATCGCAGAAAACTTATCAGGGCCTTGCAGAAAGCCTGTCCAAAGAACATCGCTGCCGATGCCTAGTTCAACTGCCAATCGCTGCAGTTCTCGAACAAAATCCTTTTCGCCGTCGCCAGCAATGACCACCAGGGGTCGGATTGCCGATGAACGGCAGCCGGCCGCGCGAAATCGTTCATTGGTCTCGCTCGGCGGTCTTCGGTCATCGGTTGTTCCGGCAAACGCTTTCAACAACAGATCCAGCCCTTTCTTCTTATCCAGCCGCGACAAAAACAGAACGATCTCCCGGCCGCGCGCCTGCGGAAACCTCTCAAAAAAGCGATCTGGTCCTGGAAATTCATCCTTTTCTGGCACATCGACCGCGAGCGGAATCACCGCCCCTTCATTTCCTACAACGCTTTGTTCGGCTTCCGCTTTCTCCTGTTGACTGGTGTAGTGCACGGCCGCGGCGTTGCGGATGATACGTTGTTCGATAAACCGAAGCGAGATTTGTTTTAAGAACCTTCGCCGATTCCGTATTCCCCATCGATTCAGCACGCCAAGCGGTCGAATTATGTAGGGAACCCCATTCCGTTTTGCGATATTGGCGGCGGCATAACTGGAGTAAGAAAAAAGAGCGTGAATGTGGACGAGATCGTAATCCCGAACGTGCTCTGCGAGCCATCTGGCTAATGGAAACGAGACCTTGTAGAACTCGGTCTGCCTGCGGAAGTAAGAGTAGCTCACTTCATCGTGTGTCATCGACCGATCAAACCTGACCGGCTCCTGCCGCCCCTGACCAGAGTTAGCGACGGAAGTATCGCGGTCCGCGGCAGTGGCAACCACATCGACGTCCAGGCCAGCACGTTCAAGCGTGCGAGCAATCAAGGGCAGAGCAAAACTCGGCCCGCCGTCTTGAGGAGAAAGTGACGGAATAACATGAAGTACCTTTAAGTATGACACGCAACCACCGAAACGGTTGTTCGTCTGCTAGTCGGATTTGGCGATTTAAGTTCCAAGATGAATTGAGGATCTGGCGCCCTTCGCTTCCCATCTTTGCCGATCCGCCACCCCGGGTTGTCCTGTTACAAACTCTATCGCCTGCAAGGTACCGGCTACCGCTCCGTCGACCGAATACTGTGCAACCCGTCGCCCTGCATTCTCACCCATGCGAATGAGCTTCTCTGAACTCGAAGCGAATTCCACAAGTTTGCGGGCGAGAAACTCGACATCTGCGCAGGGCACAATGGCTCCGGTTACGTCCTCCTCGACGAGGTCAGGACCACAGCCAACTCGATCGCTAACGATTGCAGGAAGCCCGCAAGCCATCGCCTCATTCACCACCAACCCCCAGGTCTCACCATAGTCCGATGGCAAGACGAGGCAATCAGCCGCGGCATACGCTTTTGTTATCTCAGTCTGATTCAGGAAACCCGCAAAAGTAACCGGCAGGTTCCTGCTGGAGACGAACCGTTCGGCTTCGCTCATCTGTTCGCCGGCGCCTACAACAAGTAGGTAGATATTCTTGTTCTCTCGCGAAGCAATCTCGATCGCGCGAAGCAGATCGATCAATCGTTTTTTTGGTTGCAGTTTTCCGACGAACAGAAAGCAAACTTGTTTATTGTGTTGATCCATCCCCCACCCGCGTCTTAGAGATTGTCGTCGGGTTGAATGCTCGCGGTATTGAAGAGCAAAGCGATTGTTATCCACAAAGTGGTGACACGGGAAAATACGCCGAGGGTCCACGCCGTAGCCGCGATAGAATTCGTGATTCAGCTTACCGGTGGACAAAAAGGCCTGAAATCGCGAGAGGAGCAGGCGATGCAGCGTGCGCACCATCGCGGGCCTTGGACGCAAGGCATTGGAATCGCCGCGGACAATCCGTGGGATGCCGAGCCTAATGGCCGCATATAGAGCCTGCAGCAGAGGAAGCGATTGCCAGCCGGTTATTACGAGCGCGTCAGGTTTGTACTCTGCGAGAATGGAAGAGATTTGTGGCGTGCTGCTTCCACCAAAACTCGCAAGATTTGGCGATCGTCTCTTGTTAGGAATCAAACTCCACTCGTAGCCTTCCAGAAGAGGAATATCCCAGGCAAACGCATCACCGAACCCGACTCCTTGTTGCTGTTCATCGGGAATCAAAGCGTAATAGATCTTGAGTTCAATGTTTTGCTTGGCCAGTTCCCGAAACCAGGGGCTGTGATATTGAATTGGATGAGTGGAGACAACTGCGACTCTCATTGTTTTTCAATAGGCGTCAGTCGACCGATTGCCGGCGAGGGGGAGCGAACGCCTGTTCCACGCCCGTAGACCGGTTGCCTTCGATCCTTAACTCCCTGTCTTCGCTCTCGAGCGGATCGCCTCCTGTCATCAATGGCTGGGGCGATCTCAATTCCAGAGCGTCCGTCGGTCATCGTTCTTCGACGGTCCTCAGCTGCTTGTCTTCGATCGGCTGCTAACCTCGACAACATTTTTGGCATGGCCAGGACGAAGCCTAATAAGAACCCAAGTATGATGAGGACAAAGGGATCTCCAAAAACCTGGTGGGCGATGACGTATACGAACCCGTTTGTAATCAGGAAAGCTTCGAGGCCGAACACCAGCTTTGCCAGCACAGGATCCACATCCGAATTGTGTGTAACAAACTGGGCTATCGACCACATATAGCGTCCCACGCTTACGACTAGCCAGAGCAGCAGCAATAATCCGGGTACGCCAAGCTCGGCCAAGACTTTCCCTAGACCTCCTTCCGCCGCAGAACCAACAAGGTTTGCGCCGCCACCGAAGTGTTGAGCGCCCTGGCTGCCAGTTCCGGCGCCTGACCCCAGGATGCCATTCCTTGCGATCACCCACTGAAAAGACTCCACAGTCATAAGCGAGACTCGGTCGGAAACATCCCTTTGCAAGCTTACACCGCGTTCCAAATAGGGCTGTATATGGGTGGAAGTCGATTCGGTCGCGACGTACAAGTAGCTGATGGACGCAAGCGCTAAGCCCGATCCCAGAAGAAGTGCGGACTTGAAAATGAGCGGGGACTTGATACTGGACTTAAGAAACCAAAGCATAAGCATTGAATAGGTGGAGAGAAACAGAAAGATCTCGACGAGGAATTTACGTCTGCCGGACATCAGCAGGGCACCGGCCAGAAAGGCGATGACCACACCGGCAGTGGCCTTCACCACGGCCTTTCGGCGTATGGAGAATGCCAATAGAATCAACAAGCAGATAGATGTCGCCGCATGCCAGGCGGCAATCTCCGGACTTCTGAGGAAACCGGAATAAAGGCTTAACTTTCCCTTCTCCCACGAGTATATGAACAGGCCCTCTCCAACCGATTGCAGTATTCTCCAATCGTAACCCAGATAGGACAGATAGACGCCGGAGATCATAACTACGGCAATCATCAAATAGACTCTTAGTAGCTTTGTGATATCCGTTTGTCGTCTGCTGAATTGATATCCGATTAGAATGGCTGGCAGAGGAGCGAGATACGAGATAGTTCCGATCGCTCCGATAGCCAAATTCCCGGTTCTGACAATCGCAATCACGCTTTGAAGCGTCACCAGCAAAATAAATAGATTTAGCGGCTTGCGTAGTACCTGGTTCCACGCGTGAACCGGGCGAAAACTCATTCGGACGTTCCTGAGGTGTGCACCCACAAACGTGGCAACCAAGGGCAGCCCTACCAGTGCTGTAAAATAAATTGGTTCCCCCGGTATGAGCTTTCGGATTGGGTCTTGAAGAAATCCGACGAAAAAGCACACAACAACGCCCAGGCGCCAACGCGCCAGGCACAGTGCAGATACGACTATCAAGAATCCGAAGACTTCCAGATCGCTCACGTAATATCCCCTTTGTCTCGACAGCGGGGCGCGTGGAGTAGGCGCAACAAGAAACTTGTTTTCATTGTCGATTGATCAGACGCGGTCCTCGAAGAGCGAGTGCTACGGCCCAAATCAGGCCGGATAGCTCGGCGAGAATCGTCGCCGGTATCCACCACGGATGCGAGAGATGATGACGAGTTCTTATTGCTCGAACGGGGCGAGCAAGGACTTTTAAGAATCTGCGGGAAATCCCATTGGACCGAATGAGGTAGTAGTATGCGCCTACGGAATGGCTCGGCTTGATGCTTTTGAGGTGCTCTCCGTACGATCGTGTACCTCCGGTGTTTGCTTTCAAGTGTCTAATGCTGGCATTTGGTTCGAACCAAATTTTTTCATTTCCGACCAGCGCGCGAGCGGCGAATTCGGCCTCAAAGCGGTATGCGGCATGGACGAAGTTCTCGTCGAAGCCGCCCAACCGAAGGGCAACGGCGCGTCTGATCGAGAAGTTTCCGCCCATTAGCTCTGAAACATATCCCTGTGCGGAGGAACAGAATCTGAATTCCGGTCGTTCCGGCTCCAAACTCATCGGCTCCTCACCGGGCTGAAGGACCTGACCAGCAACAATGTTCGCCCTATTGGCGGCATGAGCTCGAATATGAGCAGAGATCAGATCAGGACCGGGAATTATGTCATCGTCGACAAATAAGGCGATTTCGCTATTAGCATGTTCTAAACCAACATTCATCGCGTGGGTGATGGAGGGTTGGTCAAGGCGAATGCGGCGAATACTTCCTGTGGTTTCGAGATTCAAGAGAGCGTTTTGAGTATCGGGGTCGTGATTTTCGGTTTGATCGACGATTAGAATCTCGTCAGGGGCCGGGGTGGAAGCGAGCAGGTATTTGATGGTTTCGACTAATACAAGTTCACGTTGATAGGTTGGGATGACAACGCTGATGCGGAAATGATTATTAACTTCCACCATTCCGGTAGTATTTGCCCGATCTGTTATTTGTTGCATACGACGACGAAGACTACTTTTTTTCTTGGCCGGGAGGTTGCTGACTCAACCGCCACTGGTTTTAGAATCAATAATTCTCTCGTAGAAAGAGGTGGTTTCACGCGCCACACGGTCCCAGGTATAAGAGCGCGCGGTTTTGACTGCGGCTTGAGAGATCGCGGCGGCTTCTGTTGGAGTTTTGATTAACCTCAAGCATTGATGGGTTATCTCGTCAACATCGCCTGTAGGTATCAGGAATCCGTCGACACCGTGAGTTATGACATCGTGTGCGCCACCGTTGTCGGCGGCCACGACGCAAAGTCCTCTGGACATAGCTTCAATAAAGACCTTCCCAAAACCTTCGAAGAAGGACGGGAATAGGAAGATACCGTGCGTATCGTAAATTTCCAGAAGCTCATCTTGCGAGACCCAATCCAAAAGGCGAACACGTTCGCGTCCTTTTCCTTTGAGTAACCCTAGGACCTGTTGATGGTGCTCTCTTGAACAAAGCCACGTGAGATCCAATTCATCATGTTGATCGGCAAGGTTATTCATGACACTTGCGAGAACCATAGGAGCTTTGGAAAAAGTGTACTGTCCAATATAGAGTACCTTTCTCAATCTTCGAGCATTCATTCCCTGCACCTCAGCTACAAAGAATGAATCAGCTGCTGCCTGGGGAATCACCGCGATTTTTTGGAGTGGTACTCTCATCTGTGAGTGCAGAAAGTCTTGGCACTGTGCAGCACTTACAATATGTCCGTCAGCAAATCGGGCAATACCATCGTAGTTTCGCATTAGAGCACGATTCATGATCCTGCTGGCCAGCTTACGTCGCGACGGTCTTCGATCAAGCTCATACTTTTCTCGCCAGCGAGTGAGGTCGCTTGCGGCTCTCATTTCGAATCCATGAGAACGATGAATAAATACGGGAGATCTTCGCTGATGAACAATCGATTTTGCGGCCAAGTAACCGTGTGGCTGATTAACGTGAACAACATCATAAGTTTGGGCAGATAACCTCGCCTTCAAAGCCCTGCGATAAGCAACAGGGAGTTCGAATAAATAATGGAGGTTGCTGTGTTTTATCATGTGAGGGAAATCATCTGCCCACATTGTGTCGACTTGGTGGCCCAGTCTCTTAAGAGCACGGATCGTCTGAAACTCGGTGCCTGCCGCTCCCGAATTCGGCGTCTGTAATAAGTCGGCCATAAACAAAACTCTCATTCCCTCACCTATCAAAAAATACAAAGTTAGAAAGTTTTTGTGCAGCTAATATCGCTACGATGGCGGCAGAGGCCATGGGTCTTTATTCTTAATAAGTCGCGGCAACAACCGGGGCGGTTGCGGGTGATTCCCGTTGCTGAAGTGCGAAATGACGTATGGGCATCGTAAACTATTCAAACTCCTAATACCTGAATCGTAAGGCTAATTGTACTAACCGTAACCAAGAGCCTAGTCGTAATGGATGGGTGCGGATAGACTGTGCAAAATACGCAATGGAACGTCGGTCGCGATTCTTGCGTAAGCATTCCCCGATGAAGTATAACCATTCCGCTTCGTGTTTCGCCGACTTCTTCTTACCACCGCTCGGCCTAATCCGTCCTGCCTCGTCCAGAATGTGCTGCTCCGACAATCCTTGAAGTCGATTCAGTAATGCGCCGGTCGAAAGCCTGGCCAACGACGCTTGTTGTTGTTTGCTGTAAGCGCTGATGCTCGATGGTATCAGTCTAGCCCTATAAAGAGGTTGGTCGATCATCTGAAACTTGCCTAACTGTGCTAATCGGTACCAGAGATCCCAATCCTGCCCATAATAAAACTCCGCCCGATAACCGCCCGCTGCTTCGTAAATGTCCCTTCGGAACATTACTGATCCGTGATGACTCGGCCCATCAATAACTCCGTATTTTTCGGCTGCGGAGAGGACCTGCCTCGCAATAGTGGCGGCCCCGGTTCCTTTCACCAAATACAGATGTTCTAACTGGGGGCCGCAAAACTCAGTCCAGCACGATACAAATGCGACAGAGGGATCCTCATCAAGGGCCAGTTGCTGAACCTCAAGCCTATTGCGGTTTGAAATATCGCCGGAATCTTGGCGCGCGATGTACTTGCCTCTGGCTGCAGCACATCCGGTTATCAGCGCGCGAGTCAACCCCTGATTCCGTTGACCGATCACTCTTACTCGAGCGTCTTGATCCTCGTAACTCCTGAGTAACGCTTCCGAGTCGTCCGTTGAACCGTCATTTACGACTACGAGCTCTAGAACAACATTTTGCTGATTAAGGATACTATCGATTGTTTCTGACAAATGATCGGCGCCGTTATAAACGCCCATCACAACCGATACATCAGGGTTCTCGTCCATGTCTATTGATTCGTAACTCTTTGGCACAGTTATCGACGCTGTGTCGGGTTGCCTTCACCAGGGATGACCCTTAACCCTTGAGCGCACATGCATCGCCATGTTAGGTTCCGGTTCGCAATGAAGCTACGAAACCTACTCAATCCCGCCTACTGTTATCGAAAGCTAAATTACAAACTCTATGAGAGTCGCCATCCCAACGAACCCTGGATCGCTCAGGGCGCTGTACACTTCTGCGATCTCAACTTGTCCACCGATCACGCCGGTCTCGAATGGGGCAGCGGTCGAAGCACACTGTGGTTCGCTCAACGCTTGAAAACCCTGACAAGCGTCGAACACGATGAAGCCTGGTTCAACCGAGTCTCTAACCAAATAGCTACCGGGAACGTCAAGAATGTTAGTTATCTTTTTAGACCACTTCATCACGACGCTTCAGTCACAATCCCATTTCATGAAAGGCTTGCTACACCCTACGTCAACGTGACTGAAGGCTTCGAAGAGGAATCGCTCGATTTTGTGGCGGTTGATGGGCATTACCGCGAAGCCTGCATCGTAAAGGCTATACCAAAACTTAGATCCGGCGGCTTGCTTCTCCTCGATAACTCAAACTGGCTGCCCCTTCAGGACTGGGGAATACCCGCTTCCTGGGAACTCGTGCATCAGAGCGAAAATGTTATGACTCAAACAACAATTTGGCGAAAACACTAGCGGCGCCGTTACCTTCGAATGTTATCCGAATAACACGCCACCTTTCCCAAATTGGTCCACCCCGCAACACCCGCCAGAACCCGATAAAGCTTGAAATCCCATCCGTTGCCACGAGTCTTCCCCGACGCCTCGCGAGCGAGATCAAATAACTTTTGCGACTCTACCCCAAGTCCGGCAGCACCACACTGTCTCGACAACAGAAATAACAGACGTGCGAAATGCTTCATCTCAGGCGAGTCATCGGTAATGCCCGCTTTCCTTGCATGAGAAAGCATTAGCATATGGGCATTCGCACGATCGCGCATTCGCCATTTCTCAAGCCCTCTTCCCCTACAAAGACGGCCGTTGTCGTGATCGCGCACTTCGACGACAAACTCGTCGACATAATGAAGCCTTACCCCCAGTGATGCGATACGACAGTCGTACTCCCAATCCTCATCAATCCTCAAAGACGTCCAGGGTCCGGCATCGGCACAGACAGTGGCTCGATAAAGCGGAGTCGGGGTATCCCACCACCTTGAAACCAGGAAAGAAGGAAACATTTCTTCGGTTCTAACACCGGATCCTTTCCAGGCGCCCGGTTCTAGCCGACCATCTGCATTTCGATACCTTGTTTTTCCGTAAGATACTCCACATTCCGGTTGTTTTCGGAGCCCGGCAACTTGTCTCTCGAATTTCAAAGGAAGCAGGAGATCGTCGCTGTCGAGATGCTGAATGTACTCTCCGGATGCGATTTGGCGTCCGGCTTCACGAGCAACACCTGAACCTGAATTCCTTTGATGAACCACATAAATCTCGTTGTGGTTTCGAGCAAGGCCGTCCGCCACCGCCGAAGTGTCATCAGTCGAGCCGTCGTCCACAATTACAATCTCGATCGGCCGATAAGTCTGTGCCAAAACGCTTGCGACTGCCTCCCGCAGCATAGCCGCGCGATTGAACACGGGGATGATTGTTGTAACCAGACCAGCAACCATAATTCTAAAAACCAGGGCTACAGTCGGGAACTTGCCATTGAGCGATTGACGATTCCAAGAGAGACCATTGCGGCCGGGACCTCGCGAGGTGCCAGTTCTGTAACTCGACCACCCTTCTGTTCAGACTCTCCATTGAATCCGTTTGCCTGGGGATATCGAGATATCGACCCGGCATCGAATCTGAAAAAAACCACGGCGCGGGCGTAGTCAACGACTTCCGGAGAGAAGCAATTTCTCGCCCTACCTCACGGATCGCATTCGCTGATTTCACGCGGATCCTGAGTCGCTCGGGGGCGTATCTCAGCACGGCGCTTCCGACGGATCGCAGGTCACCGGTACCGATTAGCTGTTGCAACGGTAATGAGCGTAGCCAGCCCGAAATTTGCTTGAGGCAGCTAGTTATGACGGATTTTTGGCTCGTCATTATGTAATTTTCACGCAGCCTTCTAGATTCCTGAATTGACATTCCTACAGGACTATCGATCGCGCAGGCCTGACAGTGCCAATCGAACAGATAGCGCCAGGTGCGCTGAGGACTAGCAGCAAGGTTGTAGATCCCCGACTCAACGTCCGCATAGATAAGCTGAGTAAACACTTCTGAAAGCTCGTCAATATGAATAGCATTGGAGGGGCAGTCGCCGTCGAATGGCAGTTCGAACGAGCCGCTTCGAGATAAGTCGAGGATATCTCTAGAGAGCCACTGATGCGGGCCGAATACATGGCCGAGCCGTATGATTACGTATTCCTTGGACGAGTTTGAAAGGATTCTTTGTACATACTTCTCGAGCGACAGCTTTTCTTTACCGTAGGTTGTGTCGGGCTTCGGTCGCTCGAACGTACTACCTGGATGGACGCAGCCATAGACCGCAATGCTGCTTAGTTGCACTAAACGCTGTGGGTTTTTCGCTGCCGCCACGCTGCGGATAATTGCTTCATTTTCGGGGGCCATCTGTTTAGAGGGCAAGTTCGGCCAGATGCAGTTGAACACTACGTCACAGTCGCCGATCAGCCTATCGCCTTCTGCCTCGGCGACCGATCCTATCCGTATGTCACAGGCTATATCACTCAGCGTAGCCGCTCCTACCGAATTCCGAGAGATGGCAACGACATCCAAATCCGTCTCCAGCGCTAGTCTTCGGAGCAGCGGAGTTCCGATCTGTCCATTGGCGCCCAATACAGCGACTCTTCTCATTGAGCTACAGCCTCCATCGGAAGCTCGCGTTCAGCCGCCATTTTGTAACAACAATCAATGAAGGCCGTGCTGCAGCGCGCAGTCTGGGCGTTTATCGCCGATCTGTAACCACTGGGACTTTGACATTGACGAATGAAGTCTTGCCACTCCAGATAAAACGCCTGTGGAACCCGCTTCGCGCCATCGTCGGTCTCCAAATTCGCCAGTAGTTGATCTGAGACTGTCCAAAGTGTCGGTACTTCCACCGACACACCGAGCTTCAGCACGCCCTGTGAAAAACGAATGGCAATTCCGTTATGAAGGTCTCTGATGTTGCTGAGCGCCAATGTGAACGGAATGGATTCCCCGCCTGTAGTGGTTACCATTCCTGTTGCCTTGGTCTCGAGATCGATGCCGGCGTGGATCCGCTGCTTGCATGTTGCAATGTTAAAATCTTGCACATTTAGGACGGAGAAGAGTTGATCGACCAGATGCGAGCCAGTCTCCATCAGAATTCCTCCGCCGGCCGCAGCTGAATCCCCCTGATACCAATCGCGTCGTCCAGTTCTGGTAAGGCGAGCGCCCTGGCTTGCCCACACTTCGCTGACCTCACCAAGCACCCGCGATTGAATCAGACGCTTCGCCAGCAAAGTTCCACAGTAATAGCGCCTCATTAAACCCACACCGATTTGCACGCGACTCTCAGCGGCCTGATCAAGGAACTCATCGTGTTGAGCAAGAGAGACCGCAAATGGCTTCTCACATAAGACGTGCCAACCTCGACTAAATATGTGCTTAAGCGGTTCACGCCGGAAACCTACAGGTATTGCAACAAGCACAATGTCGACGTCAGTACAATCTTCGATTCGCGTAAAAACCGATGCGGCCGGCGCAAACAATCTTGAAAGGTTTCGAGCCTGACTTTCGACCTTGTCGCACAACCAGACTATTTCGGCGTTCTCGATGTTGCGCAAAACAGGAAGGTGAAACTCCTTTACGACCGTTCCGGCCCCCAGGATTCCTATCCTTACCTTAAGGCTTGCTGGTCTTGACATATTTTTATGCTCAGGCAGGTTCGACATATTCCGTAGATCAACGGACAGTTATTTCATAGAGATTGCGCTCAACATGAATCGAGGGCCGATCATCAGGCGTTTGCTGATTAGTCTCTTCCGCTTTGCTCAATAGGAATACCCGCCCGGCGCAAATTATCGAAGCAAGCACCGCCACCATTACAACGCGATCGTAAGATGTATTCATATGTTCGATGGGTCCAGCCGGATGATTGGAAACAATATAAACGCCGGTCATCGCGGCGATGTAAACGCCAATTCCCAGCGGGATGATTTGATCTCGCCAGGAACGGAAGGCCGAGATGAAGACAACTGTCAATGGCAATAACAGAATCAGGGCAACCCAGTAGTTGTTCGCAAGCACGATCTTTATCGCTTTCTCGACTATCTTGCTCGCAAGTCCGAGACTTGCGCCGAATGACGACAGACTTGATCTCGAATAGAAGAAAAATTCGTTTGCGGCCAGATCCCCTAGACTGATCCTCCATACAAGGAATGGAAACAGCCCCAGAGTTACGGCTCCGACGTGACCCAGGGAATTACGCAACGAAAATCTCTTTGTCTCGAGTGTGGCAAGGTACCAGGTGAATAAAATCAAGCACAGAATTGGGAGACCTTCTTTTTTGATAAACAGCCCGGAGCTGCCGATGAACAGACCGATTTGTGTAAAAAAGCCATTCGGGAACCAGGACGACGCCAACAGTGCTATCAATGCGAACCCGACTACCGGTACCAGGTAGACTTCGGCAGCCGCGGGCTGACCGAGAAAAACTGGCAGAATCAATGCCACTGCGATCGGCGGCAACAGCCAGGACAACCCCCGTCCCCCAAATGTAAAGACTTTGAATACCGAGGCCAAAGCAATGAGAAACGAAAGATGTAGCACCGAAAGAAGAAGTCGGTAGAGGTATACCATCAGGTTGGTGGAATAGTTGAATTGAACCGGACTTTGCGCGTCTGTATTGGCTGCCCACATCAACGTCGACAGGAGAATTGGAAAGCCAGGCGGATATGTTGCCTGGGTCATTACGCCGTATCGCGATGTTAAAGCCCTTGCATCGTGCCTGCCCAGCAGGTAATGGTACCTCGCGACCGGCAAGTATTGAGTGAGCATGTCGCCGTCGAAATCCAACCTCAGGCTGCTAAACATCAGGAAGATGAGCGCACCGGTAACTACCAGGGAGATTTTTCCACGTCCGAACGAGGTAATGGTCTGCCTTAAATCAGAGAATTGATCCGACAGTCTTCCTTTCACCGCGAAATAAGAAATAATACAAACAGCAACAACAGACTCTACTGTCACCGCGGTGGAGATCGACTTCGCCGTTATCGTTCCTAAAAGAAAAGTGAGCAAGGTATGAAAGACCAGTAATGATGGAAGTGCAATTGCAAGGTTAGTCAATTTAAGGGCTCCGCTTGTGTTTGCACCGCCCCATGCGGCGGCTACCGCGATGCCGCCAACCAGAATGAGCGAAAGAAGGAAGACCCTGATGCACTGGTTTAGGGTTACGCGGACGCGCGGGCGTTCGACAAAGGACTCTTCCCCCTTGCGCATTACCGATATGTTCGATGCACTTATAGAAGACCATCGGCTCAATAGCCGGTCTCTGGTCTCGGTATTCGCCACCACAACCGACGCGGATTTTAGGAAGAGACCGAGATCATCGGGGATCTGATGCGTAGTTGTCTGAGTGCCCTCAGTACCGTATCGATATATGTTGCCAAGATTGTCGATCGACCAGTTCGGACGCCACGAATAACCGCCTTGATCGCCTTCCTTGAAAATCATCCATTGGAGATTGCCGTTGGGAAAGGTCAACATGTCAAAACCATATTGAGCATAGTGACCGCTCTCCCAACTGTTATCAGTACTGACGAACAGGAAATTCCCAACGGAACTGAGGCTCTTAGACTCAAGCTGTGGAAGTACTGGGCCGAACGATTTCTTGTCCCATCGGATTGGTGACAGACAGACCGTTAGCAATATAAAAACAGTTATTCCGAACGGAACAGAAAGGAATCCCAGAACCGTGCGCGTTCGCATTAAGGACATTGAAGGGTCAGCTGACGGGGAATCTTCGGGACCACAGGTTTAGGAGCAATAGCCTCCAGGCAAGGTTGTTGAAAATGCTGATCGCGTGAGGAAATGCATACCCCTGGCGCTTGCCGCTAAAATAGTCGGTCATCGCGCCACGCATTCCTAATTCATCGACCCAGCTGTTCCGGCCGAGAATTACTTGTCTCGCAAAATCTCTGAACTTCTGAGACTCATCCATCCATGAAGCTGCGATGGATGCGCCAAACTTTGGCCGTTGTGTTGTTTCGGCGGGCAGCAACTTGAATCGTGCAGCCATCGACCGCAACAGTTGTTTGTTGCCACTTTCATTCAATAAGTAATTGGCCGGCGTGCGATAAGCCAACTCTGCGACTCGCCGGTCCAGGAATGGCGCGCGTGCTTCTACGCTCACTGACATGCTTGCCTTGTCTACTTTCATTACGTAATTGTTCGGCAATTGACTTCGGGATTCGAATAACCTCACCGCACCGAACAGATCACCATTCGCCTCGTCCAGGTATCGAGTCATTATCCGGACAAACTTCCGGAAATAGCTGCCATACCGCCGTCCGGCGTATCGCCTATAAAGTTGGAACAGTTTCCAAACCAGCGGGCCCTTAATTCGTAAGGCTGTATCAAACATCGGATAGCCTCCGAACAGTTCATCCGAGCCTTCGCCCACCAGAACGACCTTGATTCCCGCTTCCCGACACTTTTTATACATCAATCGGGTCGAAACAGTGCCCCAGTCGGCAAACAAATCGTCAAAATACCAGGCGATGTCTTCGAGGCCTTCGCTTATTTCATGTGGATAAATTGTTATTTCGCGATGGTCGGATCTTATGTAGTTAGCGACGACGCGTGCATGATCGCGCTCGTCCACGGTGGATTCGGCAAAACCCATGCTGACTGTGATCACCTGGCGATGTTTTGCGGCCAGCGCTGCGACTATGCTGGAGTCAAGCCCACCTGACAACAAAAGTCCAACCGGTACATCAGCAATCAGGTGCTGCGAGACGACGGTCGAGAGAGTTTCATATAGCTCTTCTTCACGCATCGCAAGGTTGCGACCATCGTCGGGCGATGGTGCCGGCGGTGTAAAAAAAGGCTGAGGCTTTGTAGCGACGCCCCCGACGACTTCTAACCAATGTCCGGGTGGAAGCTTTGAAACGCCCTCGAGCGACGTTGAATGTTCATCGAACGTATAACCGAATTCGAGGAATTGGTGGACGGCATCGCGATTGATCTTAACTTTGAAGTCCGGGAGCGCGGTAAATGCTTTGATCTCGGAAGCGAAGACAAATCCCTGATCGCCGGGCAACGATGCGTAGTACAACGGCTTCATGCCGAGCGGGTCGCGTGCGAGAATGAGTTTGTTTTCGTGCGCTGACCAGATCGCAAAAGCAAACATCCCGTTGAAACGATTCAGACAATTAAGCCCCCATTCCAGAAAGGAATGTAGGACGACTTCGCTGTCAGTATTCGATCGAAACTGATGTCCGAGTCTTTGTAACTGTGTACGCAGCTCTATGAAGTTATAGAGTTCACCGTTATAACTGAGGACAACTTTGCCGTCATCGCTAGTCATTGGTTGGTGCCCGGCGGAACTTAGATCGATGATACTGAGGCGATTGTGAGCGAGGGAGATACCGCGAGCGGGATCGCGGAAGTAGCCTCTATCGTCCGGCCCTCGGTGCGCAATTAAATTTGACATCGCAGTCAGTTGAGCCTCATCTCGAGCCATTCCTTGCACGAGGAACCAGCCACTAATTCCGCACATAGATTACCCGAACACCTTTCGATCCACCGACGGAGGGTACAAAGGGTTTCCAAAGTTGCGTGCAATCAATTCATTGACTCGCTGTTCTGCGGGTATTGCAGATCGTTGCTCAAAAAGGACTGCTGTGCTACGAGTCTCTTCGAGTTTACCGGGTTGCGCCGGATGCCAAAGGTGAACTATTGGTAATGAGCCATAAGGCCATGCTCGTAATGTTTGGGCTCGCTCCCAAAATTCGTTATCTTCACCGCCCCAACCAACAAATGATTCATCGAAGCCACCGATCGAGAAGTATCCTTCGCGCGAAACTGCAACGCTGCCACCAGCTTCCAGGTTTTGCACCACAACTTCGGGGGACATCTCCAATATGGCATCTGGGTCTGCGGCAACCCTTTTTGAATGCGCCTCCCCAAGGTAAAAAATAAATCGCTTTAAGTTGATCGCATTGAATCCCTTTTTGAAGCGATCAAGGAGTTGCGCAGAGTAATCTCTTGGAACCAGCATGTCGTTATCATGCAGTATTAGGTACGCGCTTCTTGCCTCGCGGGCGCCGACATTGAAGGCCCATGATCGACAATAGGGCGTTTCTGGATCCGGAATGGGCGTGTGAATATAGCGTACCCATGAAGGGAGATGACACTCGACCTCTGCCTCCCTCGATTGTTCCACAACGATGCATTCAACCGAGACGCCCTCTTGTCCGGCTATACTCTGTAGCGTCAATAGCAAATGTTCTAAACGTTGAAGGCCGCGATGACCGATTATGAAGGAAACTTCCGGTTCCCGTGTCAAAGATTGTTGAGTCAATAGTTTTATGGGATGGTCTTTAAACGCTCGTCGCATCAGTTGTCGTCCAAGAATCGGATAGACGTTCGATAAGTGCAATTCGGATGTCCCTGGCCAATCGCAACGTACGCCACCGTTACGTGTAGTAAGCCTTTCATCGCGATTACAAAAGTAAACCCAGTCGGAGGATCGCGACGGCAACATCCGCCGAGCGTAGCGAGGCAGGTCATAAATGACTGCACCAACTTTTTCTCTGACGGAGTACTGTCGCATAATTAAGGTTTTTCAAACTGAAGCGAGTATGAGTAAAAGTAAGGCCTAGATCGAGCAGTCTGCTGATCGTTGATCAGCTGTTTGTCTCATTTTGTTCTCGATGCGACGAGCAAACTCCAATATTTCGTCGGCGGCTTGATTAGTCATCAATCCGCTTCCAGTTGGCCACTCGCTGCCAGGATCGACATGAACATGTCGTTTTCCAATCAAGTCACGCATTCGCTGAGCGACTGCAGGAGGAACTCCCATCCTAGCCAATCGGCCGTCAATTAGACGTGGTACTTTAGGCTGACGACTCAGCGCCGGTTTCTCTAGGCATTCGTTTAACGCCTGCGCCCACGCGTCCATTGAACCTGAGAAAGTGTACTTCCCTCTCTGCGACCTTGACGCATTTCTAGAAAGCCGCTGAAACAAACCAGGCTCACTTTTTAATTTGAGGATGTTAGAAACAGCCGAATCAACATCTCCAACTTTGAAAGTCAGGCTGTTGTGGTTATTGACGAAGTGACCTTCACTTAACAGACCAAAGAACTCAGATATCACTGGCACTACCCCGTGGACCATGGCCTCTCGGGGCGCGATGGTAACGCCCTCTGAGTTCGCGAAGTGAACAAAGCAGTCCAAGTTTGGATAAAGTTTGCGATACAGGTTCTCGGGCGTTTCCCATCCGCAAAAAGATACAACGCCTCGTTGTATAGAATTTCTCAACTTACGCTTAAGTTCTTCTTCATCGGGGCCCGTTCCCACAAACTTCAGTGAATACTTGATGCCTGTTGCATCGAGCTTCTCCACGAACGGTATGAAATCAAGAATGCGCTTCTGCTCCTGTTCAAGACGGCCGACGAATCCCAACCGAATTGATTCGCTAACACTTTTATGATGATTTGCTGCGATTGGCGGCCGGACTCCACCTGGGATGCTTACAACGCGAGAGGGATCGGCACCACACCAGTTCATTAAAATTGCTGCAAGCAGCTCGCCATCCGCCGCAAACAGATCGATGCCGTCCCTGTGCATGCGCGCATCAAATAAATAGTGAGGCTCAAAAACTCTGATGGCCGCAACAATGCGGGGCCGACTTTCGGATACCGCAATGCGAGCCACCGCCTCAAAAACATCGTAAATGCGCGCGGTGATTATCGCCTCGGGGCGATACCGTGCGATGACCTTATTCAGTCCTTCAACACGTGCCTGCTGCGTTCCCTTGGTTCCATCGATTTCTGCAATAGGAAGGTCTGGGTGCGCTTTCTTATATGCATCGACATCATTGAACCGGGCGCCCTTTCCTAACGCTAGCACAGTATCCCAGCCACGATTAGGTAACTCACGGCAAAGATCATTGACGATGGTTTCGACGCCACCGTGAATTGCATGCGATGGAGAGCAAATCAAAAGCCTTTTCATTCCCTATCACCGATTTTGCTAGCGGGCACTCCGGCCCAAATCTCATACTCCGGAATTGACCTAGTTACCACACTATTTGCGCCCACAATCGCACCCGTTCCAATTACAACCGAGGGCATAATGGCCGCGCCGGCCCCAATCCATACATCGGATCCCACAGTGATATTTTTCTTGCGTGTGTCGCAAGTACTCTTTTGGATGAGGACCGATCTCTGCGTTCGGTGATTAGCAGCGACCAGTGAACAGAACTGAGCAATGAGACAACCTTCACCGATGGAGATTTCAGTCCCTTGCGATAATCTGAAGTTATTATATTGCCCAACCCAGGTGTCGGCACCGATATCTAGCGATCCATAGCCGTTGAGTTCATCACCTAGTGCAAGCACACAACCTTTTTCGATCTGTACACCCTTGGCTAGAGATAGTCTACCCTTTGGCCATCCTTGAACCACAACATCGTTGTGAATTCTCGCTCCGGGACATGAAGCCTGAACCTTGCTCATTTCAACCAAGGCCGATCTCATATCTCCGAGCAGCTTTATCGTTTCTGGGTGACGAATTTGCCACAGGCCACGCAGAAGAGAAACTGTTTCTTTTATCACTTTGTTTTGCGAATTTATGCTGCGACCGTAGGCCTTATTGTATCGTCCTGATTATGTGTTGCCCGGATTAAGCTGATTGGCCGCGAGACTACCAACAGAAAAAGGAAGATTGCGCTTGGCCACAACTGAAGCATCAGCCGGTCGAGGGAAGTTTTTAAGTGCCAGCCGAGATCGTGAGGCGTCGTTATATAAACAAAGAAGTACCCGATAACCATCGTGAAGAGTGCGATAACTGAAACCACGAACCCACTATTCTTCAGTTGGACGCGCTCTATTTTAAGCAGAACTGCGTATACTGGAAGCACTGCGATAGGTATAGAGTCAACCCGGAGGCTCTGTATAAAAAACGAGCTTATTGTTTCCCAATATCTTGAAATTTCGAAAAGTCTTCTAATCGTTACTATACCTTGCCCGTCCACCAGGTCGTTCTTGCTATTTGAGATGAGCTTAAGACTCATTGCAACCAGCAAAATCGGCAATGCACCTGCCAGAACAAGTAACGGTTTTCGAATTAGTTTAATGGGACGCATACTCCGAGCATCCGAAAGCAATAGCGCGCCGATTATCGCTAAAAGCAATAGTAGCCCTTCATTCTTCGTCCAAACTGCAAATCCGGCCGTAATTCCGGCTGTCACGAGCGGGCCGACCTTAGATCCTTCAATTCTATCCGAGAAATTTAGCAACACGATTGAGGACAAAACGTAGAAACCAAACGGAACATCCGCATATTGAGAGGCACTGTGGCTTATGAAGAAAGGGGTGCTTAAAAGGAACAGACCGCCGACCAAGCCTTGGGCAGTTCCTCGCAATGTGGATAAAGAGCTGACCAGAAGTGCTACGGTTCCCAATGAGAATAGAAGTGCACAAAGTGGAGCAGCAAGAATTGTTTCCGTTCCCGCATAGCTCCACATTCGAACGATGTTACCGGGAAGTAGCAAGGGATAATCAGCATGGAGTCCCCCCATAATGTCGAATGTCTCTTTCCATTGAATACCAGACCGGAAGAGAAATCTTGCTTTCATGTTCCATAGATAAATTGCGTCTCCATATCCTTGAGGGGCTTGAAGAGTAAGGGCCAAGAAGACGATGACCTGAAGGACAGCCAACGCTAAGAAGACAAATGCTAGATGTTTGTATGGAGCTTTCGGCTCATCGGTCGATCGCTGCTGGGATTGTAAACTACGTTTGTGTGCAAGGCTCAAAGGAATTAAGGTCGTTATAATCAAACACTCGCCGATGACAAAAACACGACTTACAGATCCCACCAAGAGGGTCGAAATAATGAGAGTCAACGACGCAATGCCCATTCCCGCTCCTACTCCAAGCGTTAGTCGAGCAACAACTAAAGATGGATTAGCGCGAGGAAGTGGCCATACCAACGAGGTAAGAACTAGTCCGGTGATTATCGGAAATACGAGAGATACAAGAAGCAGTACAGCAATCATTCAGGGTTACCCACCGACAGCGCAACTCCATTCTGACAGTCTTTGATAACCGGGTTCACATTTTTATGATTAGTCGCATTCACGAAACCAGCCGGAAAATCATTTATTACCAGAGGTATTTTGACAGTATCCTTTAATACATGAGGCGTTAAAGTGTATTGAGCGAGATAATAATGATGATAGAATTCTGCCCAATTCATGCGAATCTCGCTCGACGTCATATATCCCAATGCCTGATTCTGCGGCAGCGCATCTCGAATGCAATTAAATCGATTCTCATACGCCGCGGCTTCGTCATTACGTGTGTATCCCAACTTGAGGACGGAATCTAAGTAACCTACCTCCGGTAAGAAATGTCGAAAGCTTGACTGAATCGCGAACAGAAGAAACAACATGCTGCCGATAGAACGGGCCGAAACCTCAATTACCAATGGCTTAGCATAAGTCAACAATCCAAACCCAATAAGAAGAAACTGACAGAGAACGATCAATATGTTAGTAATCACAGAGCCGATGTGACCGTCGGAGGAAAGAACTCGCTCGAGGACGAATTTGTTCAGAATCAAGCCCGAGAGGACTGAGAGCAGGGGAAGGATCTTGGAGAACTTTCCGCTCAGATACACTTTCATTGATGATTGGATTGCACTCGGCTCATGAAGCCATTGCTTCGCGCATAACAGATACAAACCTGCGGCCAGTGTTTTCGGCCGCCACTTGGAGCTGTTTAAAGCCCTGTGATTCCTGATCGCTGTGTGGTCCGGGACGACCATTATTCCACGCAGCCAGCATCGCTCCCGCCCAGGCTTCTGTATCATCTACGTTTATATACAGTGGATAATCTGCTCCAAGCTGCTCTCGATGCACTTCGATGTCGCTGACGAGCAAAGTCTTACCGAGCGTTTTCGCGTCCTCGACTGCTGTAGACCATCCCTCAAATCGAGAAGGCTGAATCATTGCGATGGATCGTCGCATTAGGGCTACATGTTCATCGCGAGGGACCATTCCAAGTATTCGAATATTCGAATGCAGGTCATATTTATCTATGAACTGGGTAAGCTTGTTAAAATAGTCGTCTCCTCGAAAACCGTATGTGCTACCCGTACAAACTAGGAGCAAGTCACTTCCGCGATCCCGAAGGATACGAACGGCATCAAAAATCACTTCATGATTCTTGTGATGAGTGAACTGATTTGAAAACAGAAGGAAACGATCAATATTGTTTTGTTCAGCCACCTTAGCTGGGTCTAATCTCCACCATGTTTCGTCGGGCACGCTGCAGAAATGTACTATTCTCGCCCTCTGTAGCGCTTCAGGAAAAACCTCTCTCATCGTGCGATATGCATGTTCGCTGCTCAAGACAATCAAAGACGCTTTTGCAACGTTATTACGAGCATTATCGGCGTACCATTGGCATAGCTTCTCGCCGAACAGCCCTGGAAGTTCGAGATACTGAAAGTCGGATAACCAGAATACGAATGGAATCCCAGGTGCCTCGCAAGGAAGAGCAGGGAAAAGGACGCCAATTTGAGCGTCGTGGAAGAGATCCCTCGCGTCTGAAATTCGATTGATCATGCGGCGGAATTTTCTTCGGCTTCGGCCAAGTATACTGATCGGGCTCCGAACGACAACCTTTCTTGAAAGACAATTTCTTACTTCCGCAAAAGGATCCTGTTCGACGCTTTCTTGCCACCAAACATCTGACATATGAAGTTGTTCGGATTTTGGAAGCGAGGCAACCGCTTTGACCAGGTGTTGGAGGTAGTACCTGCCACCGATCCACTTGCCATCTGTATCAAGAGCTACCAACCCAACTTCAAACATTAGCCTTGATCCAATCTATCGTGGCTCGTATACCCGCTTCGAGTGACACTTCCTTCTCAAAACCCAAATTGGATAATCGTGAGACATCCGCTTGCCATCGCACCGGATTACCCGCAAATTCTTTGTTCAACAAGAGCGGCATCTGGTCAACGTCGAGTTGCGACAAGATGCGCTCAGCAAGCGTACTGATAGAGGTCTCCTCCCCAGACGCAACGTTGACCGCTTCACCTTGAAATGCACTGCTCTGGACAATCTTCATTAATGCTAAGGCGACGTCTGTTGCGTAAAGATAGTCCCTGCTGTCGGCCGCGGTTCCACGAACCGAGAAGTCACCATGGAGCGCACGATGCGTGATGTCCCAGACAGCAAGATGTGATAATCCCGGACCATACGTGGAAAAGACGCGCGCGATACAAACTGGCAAATGATAGAAATTGGAATACTGTTGAACCATCAGTTCTTGGTGAAGCTTATGATAACCATACGGCGAGATCGGTCTTGGTTTGCTCTCTTCATTTATTGGCAACCGAGTTGGGTTTCCGTACACTGCAGCGCTCGAAACGAGAAGCATTCGGGAAGGAGTCTCTGAAAACCTAAGCGCCTCAAGAAAATGGTAAAGGGGTAGGGTTTGATTCGAGAAGTCGCGTAATGGATCGTCAATTGATGCCTGCACCGATGCTGGGCCAGCCAGGTGTACACACGCGCTTGGTCGATGCTTAGTCAATACCGCTAAAATTGACGCGACATCGCTTAGGTCATTTTGAATGAATGCATCAAAGTGTGGATTCGCAGGATGGTTTGATAAGTCCGCGTTGCGATCTAGCCCGATGACTTGCCAGCCGGCACCCTTGAAACAATTAGCCGTGTAGCCACCGAGGAATCCGCCAGCTCCTGTTATGAGGATCGAATTAATCCCAGACATCGTTCATATCACGAGAGCCGCTCCTTCAAGCTCCTTAACAATCTGCGCGGGATTCCCAGCGACCAATGTGTAAGGTGGTACATCCTTCGTTACCATGCTGCCTGCAGCAACCACGGCTCCGGTTCCAATGGTTACCCCCTTCATTATTGACGATTTGAAGCCGATCCAGACATCGTCTTCAATCCGAACCGGTTTTGATGCTACATCACTGAAGTCCATCGGGACTTGTTCTTCGAAGACACTAATCGGATCCCTTCTTCTAATGAGGTGGTCTAGTGAATGTGCATTCGAATCGTGGATATCGACTAGATGGGCAATAAGGACATAGTTACCGATTTCGATGCTTGTTTGAGACCAAATTCGAGTTCCCCAACCGACTGAACAGTGGTGGCCAATTTCGAGCTGGCCATCTGGCGTAACAATAGCCAGTTGGCCCATCACGCCCGTATAACTACCGATTCTCAGATTGTCCGGAACACTGTGGTTCACTATCCCGGAGCCTTCATACAGCCTAACCGTGTCATCGAAACTTGCGAGCCGCCGACAGTCCTCCCGGAACCTATTAGAGGGGTAAACTTGCTCTAAATGCTCTAAGCGTGCGCGAAAGCGAAGCAAAACCGGATCAAGAACCTTGTACAATGCCTTCTTAAGCAGCCGATTCATTCGTCTTCTTCTCCTGACTCCACCGTAACAGCGGTGAAATCACTCCAAGCCGCCCATCACGTGCTGCGAGGCTATTCTGTTCTGCCACAGCAAAGTTAATTATGTTTTCATGGATGACATTAGTCCCATCGTCCATCGGTTCGGAGATAGTTAAATAGTACCTACCTGGAGCTAAGAGATTGGCGGGAATGATGCACTTGCTTATTACTCTGCCGCTAGGCCACTTCTGATTGCTCTTATCAGTCCCATCAGTGTTCGATGTCGTTAGGACAATAATGCCTTCCTGATTAGTTAAAAGAAAAGACAATCGGCCTGGCGGTATCAACCCGACAATGGAGTAGTCGAAAATTATCTCAATTTGCGATTCGGGTGATATTGACTCGTCCGAAACTGTTATCCCCTGCACAAAAACGGAGTGATATTCAAATGATCTCCGGGAAGGTTTAAGAGGCTTCCAGCTCAAGTATTCATCTAAGCCGAGCGTAAGGTAATTTGAAACAACCTGTTTTACGTCAGCGTAGAGCGCGAGCTGACCCATTTGGAGCATAGCGGCTTTACTGCATAGTCTCGATATAGCAGACATGTTGTGGCTAACAAATAGAACCGTTCTACCCTCTCGACTTACTTCACCCATCTTTCCCAAGCATTTCTTTTGAAACTGTGCGTCCCCCACCGCCAGCACTTCATCCACAATTAAAATCTCAGGCTCCAAATGAGCCGCAACTGCAAACGCTAACCGCACGTACATTCCAGATGAATAACGCTTGACCGGTGTGTCCAGGAATTTTTCAACCTCCGCGAATGCTACTATCTCGTCAAACTTCCTTCTGATTTCCGCCTTAGACATCCCCAGAATCGCGCCGTTCAAAAACACGTTCTCGCGTCCGGTTAACTCGGGATGGAAGCCAGTTCCTACTTCTAGCAGGCTTGCGACTCGGCCTCCGATGCGCACGCGACCTTTGGTAGGCTCCGTGATTCGACTCAACACTTTCAATAGAGTCGATTTGCCGGCACCGTTCTTCCCAATGATTCCGACGACTTCGCCTGGCTCTACCTCAAAAGAAACATCCTTGAGCGCCCAGAACTCTTCTTTATGACCGTGGTCGTATCCTGAATGCTCTGAGGTCGAGAGCTGCCCACCATTCGAGGATCGTCGGAGCCAACGCAATGGGGCCGTTGCGAGATCATTCAATGTATGGCGCAATCCATCTCCGCCGTTTCGTTGTCGGCCGATGATGTACTTCTTACCAAGATGCTCTACGGAAATAATCGACATTTACCTGATTCAAATCTTGTCGCCATTACTGCCGTCGCCCGGTTTCAAAGCTAACTTCTTGGCGAAAGTAGACTCGCCTCCCAGCCATCAGCCGGCAAAGACTCACGCCATTACCAACAACGGATGTGCTGTCTCACCCCTGCTTGTTACCGGCGTCGTTCGTATCATATGACCCAGTTCTATTGCCGGGCGCGCCTCTTCGATCCCAAATCCTTCACCCGCCAAAGTCTTCTCATAAACTCGGGTGTGCAGATCCGCGAACCCATCTGTGAATTCAATTTCCTCTCCATCGATTGTGATCGAGCGATATGTGGAGCGCCCGTTCGGAACCGCATCGAAAGGGAGATCGGCCCGATCGACCGATAGGAACCAACTTACGCGCGCACGCTCCAAATCCAGAAAACCCGACATTCGTCGCCTATCGGAATAATGCATCCTGCAACCAGCTACGTCACCGAATAGCCATAACAACATGTCGAAGAAATGAATTCCGATGTTGGTAGCAACGCCACCGGACTTCTCAGTCGAGCCCTTCCACGATACGTCGTACCAACCGCCTCGTGCTGTGACGTACGTGAGGCAGACCTCGTGTTGACCTCTTCTATTCCCCCGAAGCAATTCCTCTCGTAGCTTCAAAAGCTTCGGGTGTAACCGGAGCTGAAGCACGGTATAGATGCGCGCCCCTCGCTCCTCCTCGAACTCCTGGAGTGCATCGAGATTCCAGGGATTGATTGTGAGCGGCTTTTCGCAAATCGCGTTCGCCCCGACCCGCAACGCCAGCCGGCAGTGCGCGTCGTGCAAGTAGTTTGGAGAGCAGATGCTTACATAATCTACCCGCCGTTCTTCCGGCCCGCGGCGCAACTTCTCCAGATGTCGGTCGAATCTCTCGATTTCAGTAAAGTACCTGACGTCAAAAGAGTACTGGTCAAGCACTCCAACTGAATCATGAGGATCGATGGCTGCTATCAGGTTGTTGCCGCTGTCTCTGATGGCTCTCAAATGACGCGGCGCTATGTAACCGCCCACACCGATGATCGCAAAGTTTTTAGCCATTTTGTTTCTACGAGCCGGGGCTTCAGATAATCCGAAAGGTCTCTTAAATCACATCAGCAAAAGTTCTTTCAGTCTTTCGGAAATACCAGATGCCCGTCGCCAACAAAACAACCACCAATCCAATCGACAACAGAAAACCTGGTACATACAGCTCCGCTTCCCCACCGATGATTGCCCAGCGAAAACCATCGATAACTCCTACCATCGGGTTGACCGAATACAGCAATCGCCACTTCGCAGGTATTATGCTGCTCGAAAAGCCTACCGGCGATAAATAAACCCCAAACTGCGCCACGAACGGCACAATAAAACGGAAGTCGCGATATTTGACGTTTAGTGACGCAAACCACAAACCAACACCCATCGCCGCGCCGAAAGCAAGCAACGTCAACAAAGGCAACGTGATCATCCGCCAGCTCGGAATGAATTGATACCAGATCATCAACAACAACAGCATCGCAAACGACAACAAAAAGTCGACGAAGCTGACAATCACCGAGCTCGTGGGAATCGCAAGCCGTGGAAAGTAAACCTTGGAAATCATGTTTGCGCTGCCCACGAGGCTCTCGCTCGAGGCGGTTAGCGCATTGGAGAAGAATTGCCACGGCAGCATAGCCGCAAACACCAGAATCGGATACGGCGCGCTGCCAGAAGGCAGCTTTGCGAGCTTGCCGAAAACTACGGTGAAAACCACCATCGTCAGAAAGGGTCTGATCAGGCTCCATGCCACGCCGATTACTGTCTGCTTATAGCGAACAGCTATGTCGCGCCAGGCCAGAAAGTAGAAGAGTTCTCGATAGGCCCACAGATCTCGCCAGTAGTGCTTTAAACCCCTTCCGGGTTCAATAACTAATTCTTCCATAAAAGACTCTGATTCCTAGCTCGCCATTAACTCCTGGATCTGTCGTACAAATCTTGGGAAATCAAACGGCAGTAAACAATCCGGCACGCGCTTCCCCCTCTGTAGTATCTCTTCCAAACCATCCAACAGCTCATCCGTGTTCTCCGGGTCGATCATCACCCCAAGCCGGCCATCGACCAAAGCATCGCGGCTTCCGTCAGTCCTCCCCCCTAACACCGGTAAGCCACACGCCGCCGCCTCCAGAAATACGAATCCAAAACCTTCGCTGGTGCTCGGCATCGCAAATCCATCTGCGAGATTGTAGTGATCCACTTTTTCGTTTTCGGGGATCCGTCCAGCAAAAATCACCCGCTCCTCTAACTGAAGCGTAGCCACAATTCGTTCCAGCCGAGCACGGTCGCTGCCGTCGCCAACTATCATATAAACGAGGTTCGGATGGCGGCTGATCAGCTTTGGAAGCAAAGCGATTATCTTGTCCTGGCCCTTGTAGCGTTCGAAGCCTGGCAGCCTACCGACCGTAAGCAACACGCGTTTGCCCTGTACCCCGTACCGCTCGACGAGATAGCCGGGCTTTTCACCGTTCGAATAGCCGCTCAAATGAACCGCGTTCGGAACAACTCTTATCCGGTAAGGTTCGATGCCCGACCACTGCATCAACACTTCTCGGGTAAACCGGCTGATTGCGATCACCAGATCCACGTGTTCGGTTCCCCAGGAGCGCAACCGCGGACCCCGCTGCCACGCTTCGATGCCGTATGCCTCGAGCACCAGCTTGGCGGCTGTGAGCTTCTTGACCAGCGCCGCGACCGGAAGCAAATGAATATGACCGCACAGGATCATATCCGGTTTCCGAATGACGGCCTGTCTCAGCGCCTCAAAGACATAACGCGGGGAGCTGCCCGGCAAGAAGTACTGCGTGAGTTTATTCGGCGGCGGCTTTAGACCCGAATTGCGGTCGGGATAATGACGCGTCAGCGAAACGATTTCCTCGATACGGTCTGATGCTACGAGCGCGTCGATCAGGTCGCGATTGTATTGTGCGATGCCTCCAAAACCACGATAAGCATCGGGCATCAGTGCAAGAATCCTCACTGCGGCATCCCCAGCGATACTGATGTGTACGCCCACCGGCGAGCCCAGTGCGTACCCGGCCTCGTGAGAACTGGTAATCTGCGCCACACATCGAGCGTCTTATTTCGTTCCAGCCAATGATTCAGCGGGACATTGAATCCGGTCTTGCCTCTTTCGCTCACCCCGGAAGGCAACCGTGGTTCCGCGATCTTAGCCAGCAGCTGCTTGTTCGCCAAACCAGGTTGACTCACCAGCACCGGCGCCAGCAGCTTCAGCAGCGTTGAATCCACCAGAGGTACTCGAACCTCGATAGAATGCGCCATGCTCGCCCAGTCTGTGTCCCGCAACAGCTGATTTCGCATATAGAGTGAAGCCTCCAATGCGGCAACCCTCGCGTAAGAACATCGCGGATCCGGTTTCATCGCGTCTTCGATCAGCCTCAACGGCGCGAGTCGACGAAGCCCCTCAATCGCCATTTCCTCTCCGAGAATGTCTTTCAATTCCCACGGCATAAACAATCCTCGACGCAGCAGGTAAGCTCCGGGATATGTACCGCCGTATTCGATCATCCCCGCTAGTTTTGGCGATGTATCTCGAGGCACAAGCCGAGACGCTGCAGTGCGCGCTAGTTTTCCGAGTCCCGGAACAGCGGCGGCCGCCCGAGAACTACGCACCCAGCGCGGAAGATCGTGAAACGAGGGATAGCCTGAAAACAATTCGTCCCCGCCCAGCCCCGACACCGCAACTTTGATCCCAATCTCGGCGGCTGCCTTGCTGATAAAGTACGTGTTGATCCCATCAATCGACGGCTGGTCCATCACTTCGAGGATGTTCGGCAGCTCGCGTTGAAATTCTGCTTCGTCCAGCGGACGAGTGCGATGACTCGTGCCATAGGTGTGCGCGACTTCTCTGGCGAGTGGCGCCTCGTCGTCGTGCGTGCTTCGATACTCCTCGAACGCGAGCGTCACAGTTTGGAGACCAGCGGCGCCCGCTTCCCGCGCGAGTCCGACCACAGTTCCGGAATCAACTCCCGCCGAGAGAAACGCGCTCACCGGCACGTCCGCAATCAAATGGTGCCGTACCGAGTCCAGCAAAGTCTCGTGAACTATCTCAGCAAGCTCCTGCCCTTTTGTCCGCCGGCGTTGTTTTCTTGCGTTGTGAAAAACCTCCGCAATCGAGAAGTATCGTTTCGGCGCTGATGCTCCGAGATGATTCACCCATACGATGCTTCCTGCAGGGACCGCGCGAATCTGCTGATATATCGTGAACGGCTCTGGTACGCTGCCGGTAAGATAGAATCCAGCGATACCGGCAGGTTCCGGCATGGTTGAAACGTGGTAGCCGGCCAGCAACGACTTCACCTGTGATGCCGCACGTACAGTCCAGCCATCGTCCGCATAATAGAGCGGTTTGATTCCGTACGGATCGCGAGCCAAAAGCATCTTGTCGAGTTTTGAGTCCCAGAGCGCAAAAGCGAACATTCCGCGCAGGTCTTGCACCATCTCTTCGCCGCGTTCTTCATACAGATGAACTAGCACTTCGGAGTCGGAGTGCGAACGGAAGATGTGTCCCTTGCCGATCAACTGTTCGCGAAGGCTCTGGTAGTTGTAGATCTCCCCGTTGAAGACAAGCTGGATTGACCCATCCTCGTTGGGCATCGGCTGGTTGCCCGCTTCGGAAAGATCGATGATCGAGAGGCGGCGATGCCCAAGTCCGATCCGGCCGTCGGCTGAGAACCATTCACCGATGCCATCGGGGCCGCGGTTCTCCATATGATCGCGGATTATGCGCAGTTCTTCCCGGCTGATCTCAGGAGCGACTGGGTGATAAGCGAAGAATGCTACTAGCCCGCACATACGATCTTGCTCAGCTGTTGTGAGTCGCGGGGCTGTCCTGACCGTAATTCGAGTAATATCGTTTAAAGTAGTACTCGTCGTAGCCGTCCCGACGCACGTCCACGTTGTTGAGCACCACTCCGAATACTTTCGCTCCAACGGTTGCCAGCTCCTGACGCGCTCGTTGCGCTACTGCCCGCGAGCTTTTGCCACCGTGCACAACCAAAATGACTCCGTCGACCAGACTCGAGAGTATGACCGGATCGGTAACGTGAATCAGCGGTGGAGAATCGACCAGGATGTGATCATAACGTTCGCCGAGCATCTCAAGGAGGTTCTTCATCCGGTCTGAGCTGATCAGTTCGGCGGGATTTGGCGGAATCGGCCCGCACGGCAACAACGACAGATTGGGTATCTGGAGTTTTTGTATCAAACCGTCGATCTCGATGTCTCGCGAAAGATAAGTTGAGAGCCCGCGGCTGTGGTTGATCCCAAACACTTTGTGCGTCGACGGCTTCCGAAGATCGCAATCGATGATCAGAACCGACGCACCGAGCTGTGCGAGTGAAATCGCGGTGTTTACCACAGTGGTGGTCTTGCCTTCACCGGGTTGACCGCTGGTCACCAGTACGGTCTTTGGCGGGCTGCCTGCAGTTGACAACAGCATTGACGTGCGGACCACCCGATAAGCTTCGGCTGCGGATGATCGAGTGTCCGCCGCCAACGCAAGTCGCTCGGAGGGATAAGAAAGATTTGTTCCATTTGCCGACCCGTTAGAGGAACCGTTCCCGGCCGCGAGTTTCTTACCATTGGTTCCGTTACGAAGCTTGCCTGGCGCAGGGCCGGCGATCGATGGGATGACGCCGAGAGCCGGCAAACGAACGTAACGTCCGACGTCCTCGACAGTCTTGATCGTGTTGTCGACGTATTCGAGAAAATACGACAGCCCAATGCCTCCGACGAGGCTGAGGAAGAATCCGATCATTATCATTCGAAAACGCGCCGGGCCGACAGGACCGCCAGGGACGCGCGCCGGTTGAACAAGCCTCATGCTGTTGTGCTGTTGTGCGACTTCGACTTTGGCCTGGCTGGTTTTTTGCAAGAAATCGGTGTACATCGCCTTGGCGGTGTCGACTTCCTGCTTGAGAATATTGTATTGAATCGCGTCCTGATTTTGCTGCACGGCCTCGCCCTTGGCCTGACCCAGAGCAGTCTTGAGTGATTTTTCATCCCTCAACGCCAGTTCATATTCAGCCTTGAGCTTTTCCTCAAGCGCTGTTTGGCTTGTTTCGAGTTGAGCTCTGGTGTTTTTGATTTCGATCCTCGTTTCTTTGACCTGCGGATGATCTGGTCCGTATTTCTGATCGAGTTTTTCAGCGGTCTCCTGGAGTTGGTCCAGTTTGGCTTGCAGAGCGGTGAGTTTTGCATCGGAGAAAGCGGCGGGTAGACCGGAGACACGTCCAGCCTTTACTTCCTCATAGACAGACTGCTTAAGAATGCGGTCGGTTTCGGTTCTGGTGGTCTGATCGTGCAGACGAGAGAGCTTGTCGGTAGTAAGGGTCTCGCCTTTGCCGTCGGTGGAAAAGATGTTGTGCGTCTTTGTGTATTCGGTGAGGTCTCTATCAGCGCGTTCGACTTTTGCTTTCAGCTCGCGGGTGGTTGAGTCGAGCCATTTCGAGGCGCTGGTGAATTTTTCGGTCTTCCCTTCGAAGGTTCTATCGATGAAGTCCTGCGCGACGCCGTTGGCAACTGCGGCAGCGATGACCGGATCGGTATGACTGTAGGTTACTCGAAGGGTTCGGGTGTCTTTTACCTGTTCGGCTTGCAGGCCGCCTGCGACCATACCGACGTATTGCGCGAGACGTTCGCTTTCTTCCTTTGTCCGCGGAAGCAGGGAGCTTGAATCCGGTGTGAGGCTGCCGAGCACCGCGGCTGGTCCGTCGTCCTGTTTTTGGAATGTAGCGCGGCTGATAATCGCTTGCACGGCTTCCCACATCGAGCGCCGTGAGGATTCGGAGAATCTTTGATTCTGATCGAGCTTTAGATCGGCGACGACATCTTCAAGAAGAGGCTCGCTGGTAAGCCTGAACAGATGGGTGTTGATGGCGAGCTGAGGATAGTAGATGTCGGGATCATCGATTTGGATGGCCATGCCGCCGTTTGCTGATCTGACAGCCGGGATGTCCTTGCCGAGCTCGATATATGCCGATGCGCGGTAAGTCGATTTTGTTCGATATGCTTCGATTGTTACCAGTGTGGTGATGATTACCGCAATAATGGCGATCAGCCATTTGCGTTTTCGAATCGTGCGCCAAAGCTCGCGTAGATGCAGACCTTCCTCTTCCTCGTCCCCGTATCCGTAGCCGTAACCATACGCCGGACTTTCAGGATAGCCAGGCATTCTCGGGTAATGAGGTCGAACAAGGGCAGCTTCATCAATGGAATCAACTTTTTCGAGCTCTACGCGTTCATCACCTGTCATCACTGCTCCTCCAAACCGCACCGCTGGTATAAAAATCCATTCGAGGATTTAGTGGTTTTTCTGTTTAGGAAATCCTGCGGGATACAACAGTGGGGGCAAAAACTGTAGTTTATATTGCCAGGGGGAAATGCCCAACAGTCTTCTACGTTGACTGGAGTTATGGGGACACCAGTCAACTACAAAGACCTGTTGGTTTTTGGCCACTCGGGGGCTGAGTGGCGCACGGAGAATATGCGAACCAGAGATCTACCAGACGAATTACGGCTCTGCCCAGGCAGCCCGCCGAATTCGAACTCGGCTGTCGTCCTGTGCTTTGTCTGCGGCCAGCTGAGAGCTGACTCGCAAAACGACTGCAGTAAGAACCAGAAATAAGAGCGCGTTCGACGGTATCTGCAAATTGAAATCAAAGAGGCTGTGAACCAACAACGCAAACACGCCCGCGGCGCTGCCGATTCCTACGGCGCGCAAAAAAGGATCCGCTGCCTTCAATGCCTGCGCCATTCCGCGAGAAATCACGAGAATAAAACACAAGGCAATCGCTCCGCCGATTGCGCCTCCATCGGACAGAACCTGCAAATAATCGTTATGAGCAAACTGAATTGTCAATGACCCGTCCCCGCGTCCATATAACGGATAGACGGTCTCGAAGGCTCCGAGCCCGACACCGGTGACTGGGTTTGCCAAAAACATGGCGAACGTATCTCCCCATACGCCTCGACGATCGGTTGCGGAGCTTGTCGTTATTGGATCTTGCGCTAGTCGTTTTACGACATCAAAGTCCGCCCCGATCCACACGATACCCACGCCGATGGCCAGCAGCATCAGAGCTATCACAATCGCCGGCCGGAGGCCCGTTCGAGACTCGGATGCGCGGGGCGACGAAACGCGGCGTTGCGCGGCAGTCAACGCTCCAAAGAACAACAGTCCCGCCGATAGGCTGATCAACCCGCCGCGCGACAACGAAGCTACGAGAGCCATACTCATGATCGCAGCAGAGAAGCCAAAGAACAGACGCGCTTCGCTGCGAACCGCACGCGATAGCGCGAGTGCTAACGGAACTGGGATCAACATCTCCATGTACCCGGCAAAATGATTTCGATTTACGAAGGGCCCACCGGTACCGGCACCAGCTGACGCCACTTTGCGCACCCAAAACATTTTGCCTTCCCAGGTGAAGTGTTGAATCATCGCAAAAACCGCGAGGGCCAGCCCGAACAGTGTCAGAAAATTTACGAGCAAACGGAGACGGTCGGCCGAATCAAAGAAATTCGCGGCGATCAGGAAAGCTGCCAGCAAGAAGAAAATCATCGCGACTGCGCCACGTGTTGCTTCGACATCCATGGATAGGCTGCTTGTTTGTCCGTTCTTGCCGGTGAGTGCGATGCTCTGGGCCAGACCGAGCAGAACGAGCGCGCCGAGCGGGAGGGCCGCCGGTGGAATCCGGAGTTCGAGTTTTTTTTCAAGTAAAGCTTTTGTCATCCAAAGCAGCATCAGGATGAGTATGATCAGTTGGAAAACTGCGACGGACCAGGCCTCGACGGTTCCGAGTGCAAGTGTGGTGAACACAAGGGCAACCATGAGACCGATAACGACCGCTTTGTCGAGAACCCGTATCATTTCGTTTTTTGTACCGCAGACTGCAATGTACCGCAGACTGCAATGTACCGCAGACTGCAATGTACCGCAGACTGTCTGGTCTGCGATTAATTTTCACAGGCGTCTAGTGTGGATGTAGCGCCGAGACTAGACGGTGTGCGATTAATTTTCACAGGCGTCTAGTGTGGATGTAGCGCCGCAGACTAGACGGTGTGCGATTAATTTTCAGAGGCGTCTAGTGTGGATGTAGCGCCGAGACTAGACGGTGTGCGATACATCTACCTAATCCACATCAAACTCTTTTCGCCAATCTCCCTCATCGACAAACTTCGGCTGATTGTGCTTCTCCAGCACGCAGTTCTCCAACACCAACGCGTCCATCTCCGTCCTCATGAAACACCGATAACTATCGTCGATGCTGCAAACGATCGGCTCACCTCGCACATTAAAGCTGGTGTTAACAATTACCGGGCACCCCGTCATGCATCTCGCCGCCTCGATTATCTCCCAATAAAGCGGGTTGATGTCGCGGCGAACTGTTTGAATCCTCGCAGAGTAATCCACGTGCGTGACCGCCGGAATCTCTGACCGCACCACGTTCAGCTTGTCAATACCCCAAAGCCCCTCTTCTTCGGCAGTCATCTTCCTCAATCGATCCGAGGCGACGTCAGCAACAAGCATCATATAAGGACTGTCGGTGTCCAGCCCAAACCACTCACCAACGCACTCACGGGTGACGCTCGGAGCAAAGGGCCGAAAGCTTTCGCGATATTTTATTTTGAGGTTCATCACCGATTGCATCCGAGGAGATCGGGCGTCTCCGATGATGCTGCGTGCGCCGAGTGCGCGCGGACCGAATTCCATCCTGCCCTGGTGAAGTCCGATGACTTTTTCCGCGGTGATCATTTCCGCTATGATGCGCGGCAGTTCGGTGCGGGCGTACTTTTTGTACGGAAGGTTCCGGCTGTTCAGAAACTGCTCGATCTCTTCTATGCTGTTTTGTGGTCCGAGATAGGCGCCTTTCATACCATCCGCATAAGGCGGAATTCCGTTGTCGATCGAGCGCGAGCTCCGCCATGAGCCTGCTTTCTCGGCGCTGATGCGTGGTTTGCCGAGGTAGCGGTGCCAGATTGCCAGTGCGACGCCGACTGCTCCACCCGCGTCTCCCGATGCCGGTTGTATCCACAGATCTTCAAAGGGCCCTTCGCGAAGGATTCGCCCGTTGCCAACGCAATTCAGCGAAACTCCGCCGGCCATGCACAACCGCTTCAACCCGGTTTCGCGCTGCGCGTAGCAAGCCATCTTCAACATCACTTCTTCGGTTACCGCCTGTATGCTGCGCGCAAGATCCATATGCTTTTGGGTGAGTTTCGATTCAGGGCTACGAGGTTCATCGCCAAAGAGCTTCGCGAAGGCGCCGTTGGTCATCCGCAGTCCTTGCGCATAGCTGAAGTACTTATGATTCATCCGAAGGCTGCCGTCATCCCGGATCTCAACAAGCTCCTTCTTGATCAATGGAACGTACTTCGGCTCGCCGTACGGCGCGAGGCCCATCACCTTGTACTCGCCGCTGTTCACTTTGAACCCGGTGTAATAAGTAAACGCGCTGTACAACAACCCGAGGCTGTCTGGAAATCGAAGCTCCTTGAAAAGGTTGATCTGATTTCCGCGGCCGGCGCCAATCGAGCTGGTCGCCCATTCTCCCACACCGTCCATCGTCAAAATCGCCGCTTCTTCGAAAGGCGATGGGTAAAACGCGCTGGCGGCATGGCTTTCGTGATGATCACCAAAGAGCACCGGCCACGAAAACTTTTTTGCAGCCTTTTTCGCCGATCTGCCGGGTTCGGAGCCGGTGGCTTCCGCGAGCTCGGTACGGATGACATCCGGCATCCACAACTTTTCTTTCATCCAGAGCGGCATTGCCTTGACGAAAGAAAAAAAACCGGAGGGTGCGTAGTCCAGATAAGTCTCCAGGAGACGCTCGAACTTCAGCAGCGGTTTGTCGTAGAAACCGACATAATCGAGTTGCCCGATTTCCAGCCCGGCTTCCTTTAAGCAATATGCGGCCGCCTTCCGCGGGAACCGATGATCGTGTTTTATTCGGGTGAATCGTTCTTCCTGGGCTGCGGCGATTATCTCGCCGTCCTGGACAAGGCAGGCAGCCGAGTCGTGGTAGAAAGCAGATATTCCCAGTATGCTTGTCATGCCTGCCTTGATTTTTCAAAACAGCGAGTAGATAAACGGCGCCAGAGCCGATCCCTGAGTTGCCACAAGCAGTACGCCGACAAGCACCAAAACCATTATGATCGGTAACAACCAGTATTTCTTGTTGGTCCTCAACAATTCCCAAAACTGAACCAGTACTGTTGCCTTTGACATAACCGAACTGCCTTTTCAATACATCTTCTCGTAATGACGTGGGTTAGACTGCCGTTCGCTGTACGTCTTCCAATATGAATCCGACCGTGCGGATCGTCGGTTTAGCGAGTCTCCTCCAAAGATCCTTCGAAACAACCCCAGCGGAGTGACAAGCAGAAAGAAAACTAATCCTAATATCATTCGGGTCATTATGAATGAAAGCACTTCCGCGAGCCCCATCCACAGCCGGTTCGGAACCACTAACATTCTGGGAAAGAGCAACCCGGAGGCAATTAGCAGCAAACCGAAAGCGAGAAGCCGGGGCGAGACCGTTTCAAACTTTCCTCTAAAGACCCACCAAGTGGAAATCGCAACAAACACTCCACCGACGATGAGACCGAAGTTGCGCTCGACTCGATACGACTTCATTTTAATACAGCGAGCTTAGCATCTAAAGCGGCGATATGGCACGATAGTTCAAACAAATTCTTAGCCGAATACACATAACTGCCGAGACAGCAGCCAGACCGGAGCAAGGCTCCGCCTTATGCTCTTGAACCTCAAGGGAAGTCGCCATTGGCGACAGTAAATATGTAGGTAAAGGGGGCGCAGCTAACCCCGCCGGGGGAGAGCCGCCACGCATTCATTGGCAGGGCTATACTGCAAAGTATAAGGGGACGCACACCTGCGAGAACTAAAAAGGGGATTGCGAAATGCCTCCGGAGCTAATCTCGGTGAGAGCCAATGCCGAGAGCCTTGGGGCCAGAGCAACCCGCACAGACTGTTTATTCAAGCGACAGTCTTTTTTTGGAGCTTTTTCCGTAATGTCCACTGCAACCCAAATGGTTCCCCGAAAAGATACTGTACAAACGTTTTGCTGTCAACAATGGAACGGAAATTAGCGGACAATTCTAAGGGGCCTGACGCCAGGTCTTAATCTTTAACCCAGTCGCCGGGTGAAAAAGCTCGTAAGACGCTCGCTGTACTCGTTTCTAACGTGGCGAACCGACCGCGCGTGCCGAGCGCCCTCGACAAACCAAAGCTCCTTTTCGCCACAAAGCGCCTCGTGGATGCTACGGGAATGCTCCGCTGCAATAATCTGATCGGCTGTGCCGTGGACCAAATAAACCGGACACTTGATCTGTTTGGCCAAAGCCAACGGATCAACCGAATGGACATCGAATTTGCCGCGGTAGTTTGCAACGTGAATAGCCGTCCACAGCACCGGATTTAGTACCGCCACAGGCAATCCGGTCGCGCGTTTGACGAATTCTTCGGTAATTCTTCGCAACGATGCGAACGGGCTGTCGGCCCACACTCCCCTCAGCCAGGGGTTATGCGCAGCGACCTGAAGCGCGATGGCGGCACCCATCGACTCCCCCGCCAGACCAACGCGATTCTTGTCGATTTTCTTTTCGGTTACCAGCCACTCGATTGCCGATTCAACATCGCGCCGTTCGTAGAAACCATAGGTAACGTATCGGCCGCCGCTGTCTCCATGGGCCCGTCCATCAAAAATCAGCACGTTGAAACCGGCGCGTCTAAGAACCAGCGTTGCGCGAAGCACGTCCGTGCGATTCTTTTTGACTCCGTGAAGAAACACAACAGTCGGAGCGACTCGATCAACGCTCAGCCACCACCCAAACAGCCGAGTTCCATCGAATGATCTGATGGTGACGTCCTCGAAATGTATGCGGTTGCGACGCATAAAGTGTCTCAAATGCGGGCTTTTGAGCTGCGAAAGCCGTTTGAGTTTGGGTCGGATCAGTAGTCCTGAAAGCGGATAGCTCGCCGCGCCGAGAGCGACGGCCAACGACCCGGCGGCTCCCAACGCAACATATCCGGTGAGTCGCAGCCACCGCGGCACTGCCCAAGTGTTGCTCAAGGCCGGGGAAACGGCTTGTTGCGGGATCTCTCCACTACGAAATGCACCAGTGCTCATTCAATACCACGTCGGGAGTTGAATTAGCCGGATACTTGAATGCCGGCCGAGGGCTGGAACTCCCGTATTCCATAAGATGGTACGCAAGGGACGGACCGTTGTTTCCTTTTTGGCAGGAACGAGTAATCGAACCTTCAAAGTGGGTCTTGACAGGCACCAAATGGGACACGATGGGTCAAGAATCAGGAAACGCAACGTAGAAGGCCGAGCGGATTTTAGCCAACTTTAAAAGACGTCAGGTCAATCAATTCAGATAAGCGTTGCATCCATAACACCAGGTAAACGATTCGTCGGAAACCGGAAGCTCACGGATTATCGGATGGTTGCTTGCCTTCGAATGCTCCCGGGCGTGACCGTTTCTGCTTTCGCAGCAACCAACATGGCCGCAAGTCATGCAGACGCGCGTTGGGCTGTTCAATCCACACTCGGCGCAAGTCGTGCCGGCAACCTCCAGGGCATCACCCTTCGTGTCCTTCAAGTGCGGACATTCACTCGCTTTTATGCTTGCCATAGAATTCGATCCTCTCCTTAATTGCCACGACGCATTTTCATCGCCGTTACAGTGTTTTGCATTAACCTTGCGATAGTCAGCGGCCCCACTCCTCCCGGCACCGGAGTCAAAAAGCCGGCGACTTCTGCGGCCTCACGTGGGTTCACATCTCCGATCGTAGTGCTGCCTCTCTTCTCAAATGCAGCTCGGCGTTTTGGATCATCGCCAAAATAGCGCTCGAGATCCTCACGCGTGGTTATTCGATTCATACCTACGTCCACCACGCTCGCGCCAGGCTTGATGTAACTGGCATCGACCATCGCTGTTCTGCCAATGGCGGCTATCAATATGTCCGCTGTTCTGGAAACTGCCGGCAGATCCGCGGTTCTAGAATGACAGATTGTTACCGTTGCGTGTCTGTGCAAGAGCAACAAAGAAATCGGCAAACCAACGATTCTGCTTCGACCGAGCACGACCGCCCGCGCGCCCTCAATTTGAATGTTGTAGTAGTCGAGCATCTCAACGATACCAGCAGGTGTACACGGTTTCACGCCAGGCTCGTTTAAAGTCAACTTTCCAATATTGACTGGATGAAAGCCGTCTACGTCCTTGGCGGGATCAACCGAATTCAGAATCAACGGGGCATTAATCTGCTTGGGAAGAGGCAATTGAACCAATATCCCGTCTATTTCGTCTCGGGCATTTAGCTCCAGGACCAACCCGAGCAACTCATGAGTCGATGTAGATTCGGGTAGCTCGATTTTTTCGGAATAGACCCCGAGTTGTTCACAGGTCTTCACCTTTTGTGAGACATAGATTTGGGATGCGGGATCGTTGCCTACCAAAACCACAGCAAGCCCGGGAATAAGTCCCTTTGCGGAACATTCGACAATCTCGGCAGCGACTCTTTCACGAATTGTTTCAGCTACCTTTGCGCCTTCAAGTAGTTTGGCGGACATTGATAGACCTCATTGATGGAGCTCATCGTAGCTGCAGGGAGTCAACCCAGACCGCATCGCGCGCTCGCCCGTTCAACTGTAGCATGTAATCTTCGTGTTATTCATCTTCGTCGCAACGAATTCAGATAAAAACGACTTGGTTATTCAGTCTCGATCACCGGCACCGGCGCAAACTCTTGCCCTCGAAGAATACCCAACTGAAGTTGTGGAATCCGACGCAAAAATATCGATCTCAACAACCCCTTCCATAATAAAAAACAATCGAATCGCCTCGTTGAGATTTTTGATCAGACAATGCAAACAGTTGAAAAACAGAATTCGCGTCTTGTAACATCCTGACGTGTTTGACGTGTGAGATCTAATTGTTTCGGCTGAAGTTAATACTATGAATAGAAGAAGAATCGTTCTGCTATTCTTGATTGCCGCCTTGCTGATCGCTGGCGCGGGGTCAACTCCGGTTTTCCAGCGAGTTCACGCACAGGGCATTTTTTTCGGGGCGCAACGTTGGCCTGCAATCGATGTCGACAACAACGACAACCTCTACCTTATGATGTCAGTGGCTACGGCCCCGGCAAGCGAGCACAGGCCTCACAGCCAGATCTTTTTTACGATGTCCGTCGATTCAGGCGTGCATTGGGACAACGAACCTCAAACGCGCAACCTTTCGAGATCACCGGGAGAAGCATTCGGTCCTTCGATGGCGATAAATCGCAACGGTAAACTACGGGTCTACGTCACATATCACGACAACTCGAACGGAACTACACAGGCATACCTAATCAGCTCGAAAAAGAAGACTAAATTCAGGGCGCCCATCAACATTACCCCGCACAACGGAGGAGCTTTTTCGCCGCGCATTGCCCTGGATTCGAAAGAAACAGTGAATATCGTCTGGGGTGATACAAAGGACAACGGCGGTAAGGTTGTTTTGGTGCAGTCGACCGATCAGGGGTTGACATTTGGCGTGCCTCTCGATGTGTCGCGGTCATCCGGAGTCGCATTCGATCCTGAGATCGCCATTGACTCGCACGATTCGATAAACGTCGCATGGCAAGACACCGCACCAGGGAACAGCGTGATCATGTTTGCACGCTCAACTGACGGCGGCGCGACTTTTTCGGAGCCAAAGCAGGTTTCGACCGGCTCCGGAAACGCTACCGAAGCAGCGATAGCCAACGATACCGATGGAAGGATCAGTGTTTCCTGGGTAGAAGACACGCCGGGTCATTCGGAAGCCTTCTACGCGCGGTCCACGGACGGCGGGGCGACGTTTTCGATCCCCGTTCAAATCAGCGATTTTCCGAACGGCGATGTGCACAAACCAACGTTGACCACTTTTCGCGATACTGTTTACCTTGCATTTCAAAACGGCGATCTGTTCGGCGAGGAGCAGATCAAGAATCGGCAGGTCTTTCTTGTTCAGTCAACCGATGCCGGCTTAACCTTTCAACCCGCCGAACAGGTTTCAGATGCAATCAACAGCAAGGGGCGCGCGCACAGCCCCGCAATGGTTGTTGACAGTACCGGCAGACTGCATATTGTCTGGATCGACGCTTCGGTAGTTGGCAATGACGAAGGCCTGCTTTTTTATCGGAACTCGCGTGACGGCCACAAATTCTCCCAGGAGCGAATGATCCTTGCGATCATTTGACCGAAGTTCGATAAAGCTCCTGGGTCAATTCAGGCTCAATTGTTATCTGCAAAACGCGTCTCGAGGCTGCCTCGGGACTTAAAACCCCATCCTCAGTCACAACTCCGGTAAAATATCGAATTGGTGTAGCCTCGAAGTAATTGTTTTGAAGCTTTACACCCGCCGGAGGATCGGCCCAGAGCTCGCTGGCATCGTGAGCATCTCGCGTCAGGCTGTCCCCGTAATCGTCCTTCACGAACTTCGACGAGTCGCAAATGCTGTAAACCGGTACCCCTTGGTCACGCGCAGCGAGCGCAATCATTCGAGTCCCGATCTTGTTGATGATCTCAGTCGAGATAACCTTGTCCGCACCCACCAGAACCATCTCAACATGATTTACAACTCTCGCTGCGGCGCTATCAGCAATTAAGGTTACAGGAATTCCTTCTTCGATAAGAGATTTCGCAAGCGAACGCCCTTCGAGCATTGGCCTGCTCTCGGTTGCAAACACCGAGAATGAGCGGCCTCCACGTTTTGCTTCTATCAGGGATTCAAGTACGGTTGAGCTTCGGGAGTGCGTCAAGACGCTTGCGTTTGCGGATATCAATGCAGCGCCGTTCAGCGCTGCCTCGCGAGATGAGCGTGAGGCCCACTCGATGAAAAGCGTTGCGGCGGCTTCGACGGATTCAGGCACATCACCGGCTGTGTTGATGTTTTTTGCCGCGCTAAACGCGACACTTGCAAGTCTGAGCAGTGGGCTCATATGGGGTTGCGCGGTTGTTATGGCAATCGAAGTTTTAAGAACCGCTCGATGCGCCTTTTCGAGATCATCGATACCAAGTTCAGACCAACGATTTTTTAGAAGCGCGAAGATTCCGCGGGCACGCGCCAGAATCTCGGCCGCTCCGGACGTGTTATCTGAAGCGAGGTGTTGGACCGCGACGTCGATCATCGGAAACGAAGTGAGCTTTGGAGGCATTCGAGTTTACTGATATGAGGCGAGCTTTTCGCCCTCAGTGGGGAGTCTGGGCGAGTCATAGCTCCCCTCAAAAGCTTCAACAGTGACTCAGGTTATCGCTCGTTGCCTGAGTTTTGAACGTTGGGTATAATCGCGGCGCAACACAAGACAGACCGGCTGATTCATGTCCCGGTAATGCTGCGGTGTCAAAACATAACCTCCGCAGTCAATGGATCCTCATTCTATGATGCTCACCTTCTGCACTTAACATCCGAGATCGGAGGAAGTCAATGCCGAGCGCTTTTGTTGATGACGCCAAGGAAATCAAAGAAGACAACCCATTCGAGTCGATGATGCAGCGCTTCGACGAAGCTGCATCGAAACTCAATCTTGACCCGAATATCTACAAAATTCTTCGCTGGCCCAATCGCGAGATTACCATCTACATACCGGTGATGATGGATGACGGAAACTACCAGGTCTTCACTGCCTACAGAGTGCAGCACAACTTCGCTCGCGGACCGGCAAAGGGCGGTGTGCGGTATTCTCCAGATGTTTCCCTCGATGAAGTGCGAGCGCTCGCGGCGTGGATGACCTGGAAGTGTGCGGTAGTAAACATTCCATTTGGCGGCGCCAAAGGCGGAATCATATGCGACCCTCGTGAGATGAGTCCCACCGAGATCGAGCGGTTGACCAGAAGATACACTGCCGAGCTTCTCGATTTTATCGGCCCTGAGCGAGATGTTCCCGCTCCGGATATGAACACCAACGAACAAACAATGGCGTGGATGATGGACACTTATTCGATGCACGCTCGTCACACCGTAACTGCGGTGGTGACCGGCAAGCCAATCGAGATCGGTGGTTCGCGAGGCCGGAAGGAGGCGACCGGACGAGGACTGTTGTTCGTGTGCAATGAGGCCTGCAGGAAATTCGGGTTCGACATCGCTGGAACGAGGGTTGCGGTCCAGGGCGCCGGCAACGTCGGCGGTACTGCGGCTTTGTTGATGCATCGCGAGGGCTACAAGGTCATTGGATTGGCGGACATAACGGGGGCGCTTTATAACCGGAATGGCCTCGACATACCGAAAGTGCTCGAATACTTGTACGATAACAAGACGGTTGAAGGGTACACTGAAGCGGAACATATCAGCACGGCCGACTTGTTGGAGCTCGAGTGTGAGATCCTGATGCCCGCAGCGACTGAGAATCAGATCACCAGTCACAATGCGGATCGAATCAGGTGCAAGATTCTGGCTGAGGGAGCGAACGGGCCTACGACGGCCGATGCCGACGAGATTGTATCAGCCAAGAGTATCTTCGTAATCCCAGATATTCTGGCAAATGCGGGTGGGGTAACCGTGAGCTATTTTGAGTGGGTTCAGGATCGGATGGGGTTTTTCTGGAACGAGGACACTGTGAATACGCGTCTGCACGAGATCATGGTGAGCAGTTTCAACGACGTGGTGGCGTTTGCGAACAAGTATAAGGTGAACACGCGTCTAGCGGCTTATATGTTGGCGATCGATCGGGTGGCCTATGACACCCGGTTGAGGGGTATTTATGCCTGAGGGAAAGATCCCTAAATGGGGAGTCTAGAGTGGGGGAGCTGAGGTATGAAAACAACAATATTTAGGAGGTTCGGGGGGACCTAAACCAAAGGAGCTGTTGGAAAAAAGTAATTTTTATGTTGACCGGAAACCTGATTGCGAGTATAGATATTACTGTAATAGGCCGTATATACAGAGCCAGCAACATCGGCTAGCAGTTCCGTACTCATTCCAAGCCCGGCAGGAAGGGCTTAGGTTGGACGCTCACTAACTTGCATCCCGCCCCCTCTGGTTCATAAGGGGAGGCAACAATCACCTCTCTCAGTTTTTTGGAGGCGATCCTGAAAGCGAACTGCATTCCGTGGATGAAAACTTCAGGAGGCAAACGATGAAAGCGGCTAGAAAGATAGGCACGCTTCTAGTGATGCTTTTGGTCCTCGCGGGGGTAGTTTCCGCGCAAGAGCATCATGACGGGAGTCTTGCCGAGCGGCAGAAGGCGCCGACCGTGCTAGGTGGTACCGGGTTGTTTAATACTTTCTCGACCCGAACACTCTGCAAGGGTGAGTTTAATTTCGCGCTTTTTTGGAACAATTTCACTCGCGACCCGGGCGATCTGAGCATCAACCAGGTACCATTCAACTTTACCATCGGCATAACGAACCGATGGGAGCTGTGGATAGACTGGAACGTCTGGACCAACACGACCTCGCGACAACCCTTTCTTCTGAGCGGATACCAGCTCAGCGCATCCAGGTTCTTTGGCGATCCATTTACGCTTTTAGGACCCGGGGTCGGCGGCGGTGACAAGTCGGCGGCGTTCTTCCCTGGAACGGGCGCATTCGCCGGAGGCATTCTGCCCGCACTCGGGCGATTCGGCACACCCATCGGGTTTACCAATAGCGTATTCTCTCCAAAGGGCGCCGGCAGCAATCAACAGGTGAGAGGCCTGGGACCCGCAATCGCTATCAACCTTCCGAGCTTTTATCCTGATTTGCCTTTCTTTGGCGAACTCGATTTCCAAGGCTTTGATAGTTCCGGCAATGCGGTATTTGGACCGCGCGAGTCTTCAAACGGCACTGGCGACGTATACATTGGAACCAAGTTTAATCTCATCGATCCAAACCATCATTGGTTCAGTATGGCGCTGGGTGGGTATCTCAAGATCCCAATCTCGAGCGATGACAGCGCGCGCGCACGAGGCCGCACAAGCGGCGAATATGAGTTTGGCCCGATCCTGATGTTTGGTCAGGAAAGTGGTGGAAAGAGATTCAGACTTTACGAAAACGTCGGATACATTCGCACCACTGACCCAAGCATCAATGACACAAAGATTCTCGATTTACCTGACAAGCTCCTCTTGAACGGCGGGATGTCGGTTGCCCTCAACTCGCATGCTGAGTTCCTGGCTGAAGTCGCCCACACCCATTATGTGAGTCACCGGACGCCAAGCCTTCTTCCGTTCCTTGGTGAAAGCCTCAGCCCGACTGATTTGAACGTTGGGATGCGGTTCTTCTTCCTCAACGGCGCTATCTCATTCGGCGGCGCCTATAGAAAGAATCTCAACAACGCTGACGATGTGACGCTGCCGGTGTTTGTTTCGGGCACAACATTCATTAAATCCCGAGCCATCCGGCCGCAGTTCTTCATCATCAATCCTTTGTTCAGCCAAACACCGACCAACTTTGAGTCCGAGGGTGGAAACGGTTTTGCCGCATACCTCTCGGTTGGAACGCGGAAACGGTGTCCGCTGCCTCCGGCTCCCACCTGCGTGCTCGCAACCAGCGCGGCAACCGTTAACAAAGGAGAGAGGCTGACACTAACGACCACGCCTACGACACCGGGCTACGAAGCGAGCACAGTCACATACGAGTACCGCTGGGTGGTAACAGATGCCCAGGGTAGACCGGTGACTGTGAGCGGCACCGGAGCCTCGGTTGATGTAGCAACCGGAAGCCTCGCGTGCGGAAGATACTCGATAACGACAACGGTAACCGCGACGGTGCCGGCGGTTGATTGCCCGAGCGATTGCGTAACTACCGGCCAGACGACTTGTACGGCGGGCTTCGAGATCACTGAGCCGCCGTGTCCGACGGTCACCTGCAATATCACCGCTTCACCGTCATCGGTCAATGTTGGTGATCGGGTAACTCTGAATGCAACCGCAAGCGGAGCCGACGGAGCTTCATACACCTGGTCCACCACTGGCGGAACACTCTCGTCAACCAGTGGCAGCTCAGTAACACTTGATACAACGGGGATGTCGGCCGGAACGGTTACAGTGACGGTCAACGTAGGCACGACTCGCACTCGGTGCGATCAACCGTGCCCGGGTGGCAGCTGTACGACAAGCGTGACGGTCACCGCGCCGCCAACGCAAGTTACTCCTCCACCGCTGACACCGTGCGGACCGATCTTCTTCCCGTTCAACTCGGCGAGGATCAACAACGAACACAAGGCGTGCCTGGATGAGATCGCACTTCGGATGCAGCAAGATCCGCGTGCGTCCCTCGTAATCGACGGCCACCGCGATTCGTCCGAACGAGTTGGAATCTCGCTCACCCGCGCCAACAACGCGCGTGACTATCTTGCGACCGAGAAGGGACTCGATGCGGCTCGAATCACGGTACGCAACTTCGGCGATACCTGTCCGCACGAGTCAGGCGATCCTAACCTGAACCGTCGTGTGGAATTCTGGATCGTGCCCGCTGATGGACGCGCATCTGACATCGACGGGTTAAAGAAGTGTGCGGCGGGGGCTACGCCACAGGTGATCACGACTGAGGAACCGGCGCCGTCGGTTGAGAGACGGCCGGCGCGACGGGTTCCGCGGCGCCGAGCTCCGGCAAAGAAACCCGGTGAGCCTTTGGGAATACTGCTCCCCGAAACGTTCACTGGTTTGAGCAGGTAAACAACCCGAGTCGATCTCGGAAGAAAACGGGATCTCGGAACAAAACGGGGCGGTCTTCGGACCGCCCCGTTTTTTGTTGAGACGATCGACTTGCAGTCGGTGGATGCTTCACACCCTGCCTACAAAAGACTGCCGCTCGCCTTCGTTGTGAAAATCCCACCAATGCAGCTGGCGGCTGGAGTTTGGACATTTCCCTCTGTAAGAAGGAAGAATCCCTCCGTCAGGAGGCAGATGTTTATAGAGGGCAGGGCTGAACGAGCGCGTTGGCCTTATGTTTGTGCCCTCCGTCAGGAGGGCAATGTTTATAGATGCCAGGGACGAACGAGCGCGCCCT